>ERZ827496.446-NODE-446-length-59005-cov-4.288533_pt1 | contig 59005 bp, 52 predicted proteins | sample MGYA00519769_ERZ827496 | MGnify/ENA primary metagenome ERZ827496 (study PRJEB31778, sample SAMEA3449327) | human gut metagenome | biome: human gut; feature: human-associated habitat; material: faeces | place: United Kingdom | collected 2010/2012 ...
CTGCCATCAGTTCTTTTACAAAAGAAAGGTTCCAGATATAACAGGACACGCATACCACATCAGGATGCTCCAGGTAAATATCACGCATGATATCATCTTTCTGCTGGTTGATGGTATATTCCTTTAATACAATATGATCTGCGTAATCAGATGCATATGCCTGCAGATCATAAACAGCAAGATTGGAATGAATATATTTTGCATTGCATGCCGCTAATAAAATCTTCATAAATCTTTAGCCTTCCAATGCACTCTTCAGCTCTTCTTTGGAAGTAAGACCTACGAAGCGTTTCACTTCCGCACCGTCTTTAAACAGGATCAGTGTCGGAATGCTGACTACACGAAACTGCTGTGCAAGTGCCATATTCTGATCTACGTCTACTTTTCCTACTGCGTATCCCTCTTCTGCCAGTTCTTCTACAACCGGACCCTGACGCATACATGGACCACACCATGTTGCCCAGAAATCTATAAGAACCGGTTTCTCAGATTTTAATACTTCTGTTTCAAAATTTGCTGTTGTAATCTCTTTTGCCATGATTTATATCTCCTTTGCTTATTCTTTATAAAAATTTGCAATGTAAGTTCTCTGGTTTTATAATATCAACACTATAACCCTGTTAAATTTTCAGTTTTTATTTTAGATTTTTTATTTTAAAGATCTTACATACTTCCCTGCATTAATACCTGCCTGTGCTCCCTCATATACAGCTTTCGCCACCTGAAGAAGCCCACCTGTACAGTCACCTGCCGCATAAAGTCCCGGGATGGTTGTTTCCATATTTTCGTTAACTTTAATGTTTCCTTTTTCCGTAAGTTCGGCTCCCATCTGGCGGGCAATCTCAGTACTGCCTGCAGTTCCCATTGCAATAAATACACCGTCTGCAGGACAGAAATCATTTGCCTGCTGACCTGCTTCTGCCTTTATTTCCTCTGCCTGCACATCAGGTTCAAGACGGATTCCGGATACCAGATCATCGCCCTCTACAGACTGGATCTTCATTGTGTTTACACTGATATTTTCTTCAGGTGTAAATTCCGGTTCTTCACCGTTTGTATAAATGGTTACTGTAGAAGCAGTATTAGACAATTCCTTTGCTTCATGCATGGCGAAATCACCGTTTCCAAGAACTGCTACATCCTTGCCTCTGTAAAAGAAAGCATCGCAGATTGCACAGTAGCTGACACCTTTTCCCTCAAATTCTTTAACACCCGGAATCTTCGGTGCAGCGCGCTTACTTCCTGTTGCAAGAATCAGACTCTGAGTCTCGAATTCACCTTCTGTAGTTTTTACCACAAAAGTATCAAACCCGCCGACTCCCAGAACCTGTGCATCCAATATTCGTACGCCCAGTGCTTTCGCCTGAGCGATTCCTGTATCATATAATTCCTGACCGGACAGCGGATGTTCCAGTCCGTAATAATTTTCTATTTTCTCTGCTTTTTCCAAAGCACCGATCCCATTATTGATCACCAGGGGATCCAGATTTCCACGAACTGCATAAAGCGCAGCGGAAATTCCTGCAGGTCCGGCACCTATGATTATCACTTTTTCCAAATTCTGTCACCTGCTCTCTGTTATTGTTTTCAATATACTGTGATATATCATCGTTACTGTTCACTCTGTTCTCAGTAACTTATTATCAGCTATTGTTACTATACTACGTTTTCTGAAAAAAATCCATGATTTTATTTGGATAATTTTGGTATAATTTGGTTAAATAAGTTTCTCGATTCAGCGACATAATAAATAAAAGCGAAGTGCTGTTCACTCATGAACCATGCATTTCGCTTTTATACATTATTTTGTATGATTTATTTATCCAACCAGAGGATATTTGTCTGTAAGTTCTTTGACGATTGCCTTTGCCTTTTCCTGGCTGCCTTCTTCTTTTAAGGTCATAGCAATTGCTTCTGCAATCTTATCCATATCTTCCGGTTTCATGCCTCGTGAAGTAACTGCTGCTGTTCCGAGACGTACACCGCTTGTAACAAATGGAGACTGGGGATCATTTGGAATTGCATTCTTATTGCAGGTAATGTTTACGTCATCAAGAAGATTCTCCATTTGCTTGCCTGTAACGCCCAGACTTCTGAGATCTACAAGCATCAGATGATTGTCTGTGCCACCGGAAACAATATCAATTCCTCTCTTCTGAAGCCCTTTGCAAAGTGCCTGCGCATTCTCAACGATCATCTTTGCATAATCCTTAAATTCCGGCTGAAGCGCTTCTTTGAAACATACTGCCTTGGCAGCGATCACGTGCATCAGAGGACCGCCCTGGATTCCCGGGAATACTGCTTTATTAAAATTGAATCTCTTTGCATTCTCTGCACTGCTTAAGATCAGGCCACCTCTTGGTCCGCGCAGGGTTTTGTGTGTGGTTGTTGTTACAACGTCTGCATAAGGAATCGGGCTTGGATGCTGTCCACCTGCTACCAGACCGGCGATATGCGCCATATCCACCATCAGATAAGCCCCAACTTCATCTGCGATCTCACGGAATTTCTTAAAATCAATAATTCTGGCATAAGCACTTGCACCTGCTACGATCAACTTTGGTTTATTCTCAATGGCGATTCTTCTGACTTCTTCATAATCGATCACACCGTCATCATTTACTCCATAATATACTGGCTTAAAGTAGGTTCCTGACATATTCGCAGGACTTCCGTGTGTCAGGTGTCCGCCGTGATTCAGGTTCATACCCATTACCGTATCTCCCGGTTGCAGCATTGCAAAGAAGACTGCCATATTTGCCTGTGCTCCGGAGTGTGGCTGAACATTGACATACGTACAGCCAAACAGTTTTTTCGCACGCTCTCTAGCCAGATCTTCAATCATGTCTACATACTGGCATCCGCCATAATAACGTTTTCCCGGATAACCCTCTGCGTACTTGTTGGTACAAGTGCTTCCCATCGCTGCCATAACCGCTTTGCTTACAAAGTTTTCCGAAGCGATCAATTCGATATGATCATTTTGACGATTCGTCTCAAGTTCCATCGCTTTGGCAAGTTCCGGATCCGCTTTTACTACTTCTTCAAATGAATACATCTCTTACTCTCCTTTTTTATTTTTATAGAAAGTGCTGCAAGTGTAGAATACACTAAACATTGCACTTAAGCCTCATCAATTGCCTTTCCGATATCGTGTCTCATATATTTGTTCTCAAAGGAAATCCATTCTGTCGCTGCATACGCATTTTGGCGTGCCTCTTTCAGATCTTTTCCTTTGGCAGTCACGCCAAGAACACGTCCACCATTGGTAACAATATTTCCATCCGCATCAAATTTTGTGCCGGCGTGGAAAACATAATATCCGTCTTTTCCTTCAAAGTTCTCAAACCCTGTGATTACTTTGCCCTTTTCGTACTGCAGCGGATAACCATCGGAAGCCAAAACGACACAAACAGCCGCGTTGTCCTCAAACTGCAGATCAATCTCATCCAAGCGGCCATCGATGCAGGCATTCATAACATCCACGATATCATTTTTCATACGTGGAAGAACGACCTGTGCTTCCGGATCACCAAATCGTGCATTGTACTCAAGCACTTTCGGGCCATCTTCTGTCAGCATCAAGCCAACAAACAGAATTCCGACAAAGTCTCTTCCTTCTGCTTTCATGGCATCCATCGTCGGCTGGTATACCTTTTCTTCACAGAAGCGCTGTACTTCTTCATTATAAAACGGACTTGGGGAGAAGGTTCCCATACCACCGGTATTAAGTCCTTCGTCGTTGTCTTTCGCACGTTTGTGATCCTGTGCACTTGTCATCGGTTTGATATGCGTACCGTCACAATAACACAATACGGACACTTCACGTCCGGTCATAAATTCTTCGATCACGATCTGATTTCCGGCATCGCCAAACTGCTTGTCAAGCATCAGCGTTTTAACACCCTCTTTGGCTTCTTCTAATGTATTGCAAATCAACACACCTTTTCCGAGAGCCAGACCGTCGGCCTTCAATACGATCGGCATCTTTGCCGTCTCCAGATAAGCAAGTGCTGCTTCCGGAGAATCAAAGTTTTCATAAGCAGCCGTCGGAATGCCGTATTTTTTCATCAGATCTTTTGAAAATGCCTTGCTTCCCTCGATGATCGCTGCATTTTTTCTCGGTCCAAAGACACGCAAACCGCGTTTTTCAAATACATCCACGACACCGCCAACCAATGGATCGTCCATACCGATAATGGTAAGATCAATTCCTTTTTCTTCTGCAAAATCTGCCAATTTATCAAATTCCATCGCACCGATGTTCACACAAGTTGCCAGTCCGGCAATTCCCGCATTTCCAGGGGCACAATAAATCTCATCTACCTGCTTGCTCTTCGCTGCGCTTGCTGCGATCGCATGTTCACGTCCACCGCTTCCTACAATCAGTACTTTCATTGAAAAGTCCTCACTTTCCTATCTGTGTTTTACTATTCCATCTACAATTTCAATCCGGTCATTGGCAATATCATCGATCGCCTGTGGCAAAATATTCCATTCTGCCTGCTCCATCACTCTCTTTTGAAGAATTTCCGGCGTGTCATCATCCTGCACTTCCACTGCTTTCTGAACAATGATCGGACCGCCGTCAGCAATCTCATTGACAAAATGAACGGTCGCTCCCGTTACCTTGTTTCCTCGGGCAAGTACACTTTCATGCACTTTCAGTCCATAATACCCCGGACCGCAGTGCGCCGGAATCAGGGATGGATGAATATTGATCATCCGTCCGGCATAATGAGATACAAGATTTTCCGGTAAGATAACCAAAAATCCTGCCAGCACCACCAGCTCAATCTCATGTTTTTCCAATAGGGAAATCATCGCTTCCCCGTATTCTTCTCTTGTAGAATAATCTTTTGGAATCACACATTCACTCGGAATACCGTTTTTCGCCGCACGCTCAAGCGCATAGGCTCCCGGTTTATTGCTCACGACAAGTTCCAATGTCGTATTGGTGATCTTTCCTGCCGAAAGACTGTCGATGATCGCCTGGAGATTCGTTCCTCCACCGGATACCAAAACTGCTATCTTCATGCCATCACCTCAATTATAATAATGTGATGCCTTTTTCGCCAGCTACGATCTCGCCCATGATATATGGCACTTCACCTGCTGCACGAATGGCTTCTACGGTCTTATCTACATCGTTTTTATCTACGGCTGTGAGCATTCCTACACCCATATTATAGGTATTGAACATTGCTGTCTCTTCCACATTTCCATCTTTTGCCAACATCTCAAAAATCGGCGGAATGACAAAACTGTCTTTTTTAATGTTTGCATGAGTTCCATCGATCAGCATACGAGGAATATTTTCATAAAATCCACCGCCTGTGATATGGCTGCATGCTTTGATCTTAACACCGGCTTCTTTCATTGCCTTCAATGCTTTTACATAAATTTTCGTCGGTGTCAAAAGGGTCTCTCCGAGAGTACCGGAAAGGGATTCATAGTGACGATTAAGTGCCTCTGTATTCATCGAAAACACCTGGCGTACCAAAGAATATCCGTTGCTGTGGATACCGGAAGATGCCATACCTACAAGAACATCGCCTGCTTTCAGCTCTTTTCCGGTGATCATGTCTTTGCGGTCTACCACGCCGACAGAAAATCCTGCCAGATCATACTCGTCTACCGGATAAAATCCCGGCATTTCGGCAGTCTCTCCACCGATCAGTGCAGCTTCTGACTGACGGCATCCTTCTGCTACTCCACTTACGATCTTTGCGATCTTTTCCGGTTCATTTTTTCCGCATGCAATATAATCAAGGAAAAATAATGGTTCACCGCCTGCACAGGCAATATCGTTTACACACATTGCCACACAATCGATTCCAATGGTATCATGCTTGTCCAGAAGAAATGCGATCTTCAATTTTGTTCCGACACCATCTGTACCGGAAACCAATGTAGGTTCTTCCATTCCCATAAATTTTTTCATGGAAAATGCCCCGGAAAATCCACCAATATCTGTCAATACTTCCGGTCTCATGGTCGAAGCGATGTGTTCTTTCATCAAAGAAACTGCTTTGTATCCTGCTTCAATATCTACGCCTGCTTTCTTGTAATCCATTTTTAACTCCTTCTCGCGCGAAAATACTGCGCATTGTATTAGTATTTGCGGTTTACGCATCAAAATTACTTTTATTATAGCATAGAACTGAGCGTCGGTCAAAAGTTTGTTTCATTTTCTTTTGCATTTTTCTTCTATTTCTGTTACAATTAGAATTGGTTTAAAAAAATACGTTCTTTTAAACGATGAAAGGAAAAGAAAAAATGGAAAACAAAGGAACAATTTTATCCTATCGTCCGGACATCCGGGTGGTAGATGCGACAATTCGCGATGGTGGACTGGTAAACGATTTTCGTTTTACCGATGAATTTGTGAAAAATCTATACCAGGCTAACATCAAAGCCGGGGTTGACTATATGGAGTTCGGCTACAAAGCATCCAAAGATATTTTTGACGAAAAAGATTTTGGACCATGGAAATTCTGTAACGAAGAAGACATTCGCCGTATCGTCGGCGACAACGATTCCGACATGAAGATTGCCGTGATGGCAGATGTCGGTAGAACCGATTTTCGCCGCGATATCATTGATAAGAGTGACAGTGTGATCGATCTGATCCGAATCGCTACTTATATCAATACGATTCCGGCAGCGATTGAAATGATCGAATATTGTCATGCAAAAGGCTATGAAACGACGATCAATATCATGGCCATCTCCAATGACAACGATGCTGACATCGACGAAGCACTTGAACTTTTCGGTCAGAGCCCGGTAGACGGAATCTATATCGTAGACAGTTATGGTGCGATTTATCCGGAACAGATGCGCAAACTTGCTGACAAGTATCTTGCGTTTGGTGAGAAATACAATAAATTCATCGGAATCCATGCACATAATAACCAGCAGTTAGCGTTTGCCAATACGATCGAGGCATTGACCCGCGGCGTCAGCTATCTTGACGTTACCGTAAGCGGCATGGGCCGTGGAGCCGGAAACTGCGCCAGCGAGATTCTTCTTGGTTTCCTGAAAAACCCAAAATATAATATTCTTCCGATTCTGGATATTTTGGAAAATGAAATTGAGCCACTCAAGGAGCAGGGTGTCGTATGGGGTTATAACATCCCTTATCTTTTGACCGGACAGCTGAATCAGCATCCACGTACTGCGATTGCGGCTACAAAAGAAAAAAGAACCGATTACCGTAATTTCTATGTAGAATTGGTAGATTACAAATAAAAAGCAGGTGTGCCAAATGCAACATTTAAGAAGCCGGGCTGACAGAAAATGTCAAATCCGGCTTCTTTTCTTTATTCTTCACTTTCTTCCATCCAGTTCATCAAAGGTTCTTCTTCCTCTTCCGATAATATTTCTTCCGGAAGTTCTCCCCCTGACAATTCACCGGCAGCCATCTCACGCATTACTTCCCGCTCTGCCTCTTCCTTAAAGTTATCGATGGTTTCCTGATTGAGGATCGGCAGTTCTTCCAGCGATTCGATCCCAAAATAACGCAGGAACTCTTCCGTCGTGGCAAACAGGATCGGGCGTCCCGGCGCATCCAGTCTTCCGGCCTCGCAGATCAGATTGTACTCGATCAATTTATTAACCGCATGATCGCATTTAACTCCTCTGATTTTTTCAATCTCGATACGGGTGATCGGCTGTTTGTATGCGATGATGGAAAGTGTCTCCAGCATAACGTCAGTCAACACATGTTTTTTCGGCACATGTGCCACTTTGATCAGATATTCATACATTTCCGGCTTCGTGCAGAGCTGAAAGGATCCGTCCAGTTCAATGATACGGATTCCCCGGTCTTCTTCCTCGTATCGTGTCATCATGTTACGGATCAGACGACGTATCGTATCTTCATCATGTTCTACGGCAGCTGCGATCCGTTCCACTTCAACCGCTTCGCCCATTGTAAATAAAATGGCCTCAATGACTGCCTCTAATTCTTTTATACTCACTTTTTATTCCTCTCTTTCCTTCCGCTTGTCCTCTTTTTCCCGATAGGTGATCAAAATATCATCAAAAATATTTTCCTGCACGATCGTAAGTTTTCCCATCTTCATCATTTCCAATATTCCTAAAAAGGTAACTATGACATAAGTTTTTCCGGAACCATTTTCCAATAATTTCCGAAAGCTGAACGTCTTATGTTCTTTCGCATAGGAATCCAAAAATACGATATGATCTTCCAGACTGATCTCTTCTTTTTCAATCTCTCCGAATTTACTTCGGATCGGGTCAATCTTGTCCACCTGTTTTTTCATCACCGAATTGAAGATTCCCTGCAGTTTTGCCAGTGTGACATCGCTGAGCAGATCTTCGATCGCGACATCTTCTTTGAAATCCTGAATCTCTTCCGGTATGCTCGGCTCCTTAAATACCATTCTGCCGGCATCCACCTGCCGGTCTTTCAATTCGTAAGAAGCATATTTATACATTTTATATTCCAAGATTCTCTCGACGAGTTCCTGTCTTGGATCCTCAAATTCTTCCTCCTCTTCCTCCTCTACCGGAAGAAGCATTTTCGACTTGATGCGCACGAGTGTCGCCGCCATTACAAGAAATTCACTCATCACATCCATATCTTTCGTATCCATCTTACTGACATAGTCGAGATACTGCTCTGTGATCAAAACAATGGGAATATCATAAATATCCACTTTATTTTTTTCAATCAGATGCAGCAGCAGATCCAAAGGTCCTTCAAAGACCTCCAATTTAACAGGTATTCCCATGTTTTCACTTCCTCTCTACCAATTTATTTTTACCCGGACGGACTTCAATCACCGTCACTTCCGGCCGATTAAAAAACCGGAACGGCAGATGATGCGTTCCCAGTCCACGGCTCACGATCATAAATGTCTCATTTTCCTTAAAAACGCCCTCGTAGTATTTTGGAAATAATCGGAAATCAGGTCCGATCACACCGCCGAGAAACGGCAGGATCATAATGCCGCCGTGCAGATGGCCAGAAAGCACCAGATCCGGATTTCCATTATGGTATTTTGAAAAATACATCGGATTATGCGCAAGCAGGATTGTCACTTCGTCTTCCTTTTTCACAGGATTTCCAAGCAGAGTTTCAATCTGCTCCGATGTCGGAATTTCCTTTTTTCTTCCCCGGTGATAACATTCCGGCGGAAGATCCAAGCCATAAATCCGAAACTTTGTGGAATTTTTCTGCCATAAGACAGATTGGTTTCGCAGTACGACAACGCCAATTTTTTCCAATTCTTTCACGTATTGTTCATACTCCGGCATACGGATCTCATGATTGCCCATCGCATAATATACCGGTGCCATTTCCATTAGTCTGCTACATAAAGAAAGAGCGGACTTGCATCCCTCTCCTTCCTTTACTGTCATGTCTCCTCCGATACAGATGAGATCCGGTTTGCCCTGTGCCACCTGTCTCAGAAGTTTCTCATTTTCTTTTCCGTAAATCCAGCCATGCAGATCCGTCAGAAAAACCAGCCGCACCGGCTCTTTGCACGCCGCTTCCGGCAGAATCACTTCGTATTCACTGCGGCATTTTGCATTCATTTCAAAATTTGCAAGATATCCATATACAAATAATCCAATTAAGAGTACCGGGATTCCCGCTGCAAGCACATATCCTACCAAAGCTGCCCCTCTCTCTGCTTATACTTCTTCTTCGTCCTGCTCGGCAAATGCGATATTAACACCATGATCTGCCACACGTTCCAGATTACTTAAAAGATCCGAAAAGATCATGGCGGCATGTGGTTCACATTTATTGTTTGCCAAACGGTTTACATGCTTCTTCTGGAATTTCTTTTCCATTTTATCAATCTCATCTTCCAATTGCATGATCTCAATGGCATGCGTCTCATCTCCGGAAACAAATTTCTTGATTGAAAATTCCAATAATGTACATACCTTTTCGTATAATTCCATCAATTCATTGGTTGCTTTTTTACTAAATTGCAGATCTGCTTTGCGCATCGTCTTTGCAAAATCCGCGATATTTTCTGCATGGTCGCCGATTCTCTCGATATCGTTGACCACATGGAACATAGCTCCCAGTTCTTTCCGGTCCTGAATCGGAAGGGATAACTGGTTTGCACGAACAAGATAATTGGAAATTTCTGTATTTAAAAAGTCAATTACTTCTTCTTTCTTATACACTTCTTCCAATGCTTCCTCATCTTTTTCCATCAAGGCTTTCATCGAACGTTTTAAATTATTGACTGCCATCGTTCCCATACGCTCCGTCTCGTGAATCGCCTGCGGAAGAGCTGTCGTTACATTAAAGATCGAATGATTGCCGATATATTTGAGTTCCAGGCCATGTACTTCTTCGTCCTCGCCCTTTACAATCCATCTGGTCAGTTTGATCAGATACTTGCTGAATGGGAACAGAATGATCACCTGGGAAACTTTCAATATGGAGTTAATATTTGCCACGTCACGCCCCGCACGAAGTCCGGTATCCGCGATGGATGCGGTCAGACCGTGGATGGCACTGCGGATTGGATTTCCTGCCACTGCCAAAAGGATCATAACGATCACGGTCCCGATCATATTAAATGACAAATGGATCAAGGCGGCACGTTTTGCATCTTTGTTACCACCAAGACTTGACAAAACGGCAGACCCACACGCACCGATGTCGCATCCCATGATGATGTAATAACAAATGTCAGGATGAATCAGTCCGGAAGATGCCAACACGATCAAAATACCTACCGACGCAGAAGCACTCTGTAAGATCGATGTCAGTACAAATCCGATGAGAACAGCCAAAAACGGATTGGTAACACTTCCAAACAATGTTTTTACTGCCGCAAACTGGTTCAAATGTTTTACCGACGAAGAAAGGGTGGACATTCCGAAGAACAAAATACCAAACCCCAGTACTACTTCACCAATTCGCTTTGCCATCGGCTTTTTAATAAACATGACTAAAATCACACCGGCAATGATAAAAAATGGTGCAATCGCATCTAACTTAAACGAAATCAGCTGTCCCGTCACGGTCGTACCGATATTGGCACCCATGATCACGCCGACAGACTGTGATAATTTCATAATACCACTATTTACAAAACTGACTACCAAAACGGTCGTCGCGTTAGAAGACTGGATAATACCGGTAAATATAATACCGAGGAGAAGTCCCATAATCGAACTTTTTGTCAACTTTTCAAGTACATCTCTCATCTTCTGGCCGGCTACTTTCTGCAAACCATCGCTCATAAGATTCATTCCATATAAAAACAAACCAACACCGGCTAAAATAGACAATATTAATTCCATCGTTTTCCTCTTTTCTGAATTTCATCATTTTTTATCGTCGTATACTTTTACTTTAATATAATTTTGGTACAAATACAAGATTTTTTTAAAATATTTCTTCACACAAGAGGAAAATCCCCCTCTTTATCGTCTCTGTATCAGGTACTGCAAACCCAAGTAAAAACGCAGGTTTTCCTACCTCTTCTGCGTTCTTGTAATACACTGATAACGGCCGCAGATAAATTTCTTTTTTTTCTGCTTCCCGTATCATCTGCTCTTCCTTTTTTCCGGTCAGCACTTCTACTATGACATAAAGACCGGCATAATCACCGTGCACCTTAACTTTTTCCGGATATTTCTGCAGTTCCGACAGCATGACATCGTGCTTTTCCCGGTAAATCTTGCGCATCCGGTTCAAATGTTTATCAAAATGGCCTTCCGACATAAATGCTGTCACGATCTGCTGATCGAGTCGGGAAACCGGGCAGTTATACGCACCACATTCCCGGTGAAAGAGCGAAACAAGTTCTTTTGGCAGCACCATGTACCCAAGACGCAGTGCCGGTGTGATCACTTTGGAAAAAGTACCGATATAGATCACTTTTCCTTCCGGATCAAGACTCTGCATCGCCGGAATCGGTTTTCCTTTATAACGGTACTCACTGTCGTGGTCGTCTTCGATCAGATACCGTCCTTCTTTTTCTCTTGCCCATTTTAAAAGACGCTGTCTCTCCGGTGCCGGCATTACCGTGCCAAGCGGAAATTGATGAGAAGGTGTCAGATAACAGAGGCTGGTCTGCGCCCGGTCAAGTTCTTCCGGCGTAACCGTTTTCTCCGCAATCTCCACATTCACAACATCAAATCCATACGAAGCAAAAATCTCCTTCGCCCGGACATACCCCGGCTCTTCAAAAGCAATCTTTCCGTTTTTACGAAACAATACCGAAAGAAGCTGCAAAAGATAACCGATTCCCGCTCCGATCACAATCTGCGAAAGTTCGCATTGCACCCCGCGCGACCGGTAAAGATATTTTGCCACCTGACTGCGAAACTGCCTGTCTCCCTGCGCATTTCCGGAAGACAAAAAATCTTCCCGGTCCATCACATTTCTGGCGATAGAACGAAATACCGCATAAGGGAAATGACTGCTGTCTACTTCATCCGGATTAAAATTATATTTCCGGCAAACCGGTATTTTTTCTTCTTCCGGAGCCGGACTGTCTTCTTTCTGCCCACTATACTCCCGGATATAAGTGATTTCATTAACATAATACCCTTTCTGGGCGACAGCATAGACATATCCTTCCGCGACAAGCTGCTCATATGCAGTGTCCACCGGATTTCTGCTCACGAGAAGAGAGGCCGCCAATTCTCTTGCCGAAGGTAATTTTTCCCGGTAAGAAAGACGTCCCTGCATGATTTCTTCTTTTATATATTCATATATTTGTTGGTATAACGGTTTTCCCGATTCATTGTCCAAAGAAAAGACCAGCATTCTTTTTATCCGCCTCCATTTGGTGCATCAATTGTTCCAGACCGGCAAATTTACGCTCCCCGCGCAGAAAACTACAAAGCTCCACTTGTATTATTTTTCCATACAAGTCACCATCAAACTGCAGCAGACAAGTCTCCACTCCAACTTGGTTTTCTCCCGGTATCGTAGGTTTTACGCCAAGATTCGTAACGCCGTAATATTCCATTCCATCCACCGCCACCTTCGAAGCATACACGCCAAACGGCGGAAGTATTTTTCTGGAATCCGGAATCTGATTTGCCGTCGGCATATCCAAGGTACGACCGATCTCATTGCCATGGACCACTTCTCCCTGCACCATGTATGGCATTCCCAGAAGTTCATTGGCAAGCGGCAGATTTCCCTTTGCCAGCGCCTCGCGAATCCGGGTACTGCTTATGATCTCATCGTACATTTTTTTCTTTTTTACAATGATACAGGTAATCCCTGCTTCTTCTGCTAATTTCTGTAAAACATCCACATCCCCGGCGCGGTCCTTTCCAAAATGGAAATCATCCCCGACACAGATGACTCTGGCATCACACTGCCGAACCAGTATCTCCTCAAAAAATTCTTTTGGTGTCATCGCTTTTAACGACTCATCGAAAGGGCACTCAACATAAGTATCAATCCCCAGTTTTTCAGCTTTCGTTCGTTTTTCTTCCGGCGATAAGATGTACGGTGCCTTGGAAAAAGCAAAGGTAAAAAGCACTTTATTGCAGTCAGAAAAGTGCGAGATCTCTTCAATCAGGCTTTGATGCCCCCGGTGAAGGCCGTCAAATTTGCCGATACAGACGGCACTGTTTTTCAGCTGATAAGGTCTTTTGTTAATTACTATCATGATTCTTTCTCCTTCCCGTCATGCTTCCGTATGAGGGAAAAACATTTTATCATTCACAAATACATTCTGCCCGGCATCCCATCGGTAAATGGCATAAAAACGATCTTTCGTATCGTACATACGCACTTTTTTTCCATCTTCTCCGGGAATATTCCCCTGGCAGAATCCGGCATTTATTTTGTTTCCGTTTTGCAGATAACAGATTGCTTTATCTGCCACCACGATCTTGTCATAATATTCAAATAACTGATCCACCGGCAGGATAAACGGTTTCAGTTCATTTTCCTTTTGCAATGCCTCGATGCGTTCTAATGTCAACGCATCCTCAAGCTGAAACCGGTCAACCTGAGTGCGTACCAGAGATGCCATCGCCGCACCGCAGCCTAATTTTTCTCCGATATCCTGACACAATGTGCGGATATAGGTTCCTTTTGAACAGGTTACTTCCATCGAAAATTCATTCTTTGCAAGAGCAATGTCTCGGATATCGCAAGTGTAAATGTGTACCCTTCTTGCCTTCCGTTCGACCTCTTTGCCCTGTCTTGCCAGTTCATATAACCGTTTTCCATTGACTTTTACAGCCGAATACATCGGCGGAATCTGCTCATAGTCCCCCAAAAAAGAAGCCGTAGTCTCCCGAATCTGTTCTTCGGTTACCTTCACTTCCTTTTCTTCCAGAATCGTTCCTGTCAGATCCTGCGTGTCCGTCTGCACGCCAAGACGCACGACAGCGAGATATGTTTTTTTCTTATCGGTCAACAGTTCACACACTTTGGTCGCCTTTCCCAGACAAACCGGCAGTACCCCGGTCGCATCCGGATCCAGCGTTCCCGTATGCCCAATCTTTTTCTGGTGCAGAATGCCACGAAGTTTTGCTACTACATCGTGGGATGTATAACCTTTTTCTTTATATACATTGATAATTCCGTCCACGCATCTGCCTCCGTTATTTTCCCTGATTTAACTGTTTTTCAATATGTTCTGTCAGGTTATTGATCACATCATAGGAGGAGCCTTTGATCGTACAGCCGGCAGCTCTTACATGCCCGCCGCCGCCAAAAAAGACCGCGATCTTACTTACATCCACGATCTGATTGGACCGCATGCTCACTTTAAATTCCAAAGGCTCCTTTTCCGACAGCAACACAGCCACTTCGACTCCCTGCGTCGTACGCAGTTCATCGATGATTCCATCCAGATCGGAAGATTTTGCTCCATAAAAATCCATCATCTGTTTTGTAACAACCGATACGATGCATCTGCCATCCATCACTCGGATGCTCTCTAACAGGCAGCGTCCCATGATCTGCAGCTGGCGGTACGTTTTCATATAAAAACTTTCGTCAATGATCTTCCCAAAAGGGATCCCCTTTTCCACCAGATATCCCGCAGTCTCCATCGTTTTCTTCGAAGTATTCGAATGTTTAAACACACCGGTATCATGAATGATCCCGGTATAAAATGCAATCGCACTAAATGTTCCGATTTTATCCATCGGTAAAAGTTCACACAGGATTTCACAGGTGGAAGAAGCATTTGCTTTTACAATATTTTCCTTTGCAAAATTCGTATTGCTGATATGATGATCCACGCAGACTGTATCTACAGCTTTTTCAAAGATCTCCTGTGCTTCGCCCAAACGGTCGATGGAACCACAGTCGAGTGCAATAAACAGATCATACTTGTCTGCTTTTTCTGACATTGCCTCGTCGATTTTCAAATAATCAAATGCCTCCGGAATTTCCTCCAGATACACACAGACTTTCTTTTCCGGATAATGGTCCGCAAGATACCCAAAAAGTCCCATACACGATCCTACACAATCGCCATCCGGACGCACATGACCACCAATGGCGATCGTATCCGCACCTTCTATCTTTTCTATGAATTTCATTTTGACTCCTTATGATTTACTTCATCAATTTTTTTCGACATATTGACACCATATTCAATGGATTCGTCCAATATAAATGTCAATTCCGGTGTATTTCGAAGATTCATGCGTTTTGCCAGCTGCATGCGGGCAAATGCTGCGCTCTTTTTCAAGCCTTCCATCGTCTTTTCTTTCTCTTCCTCATTTCCAAATACACTGATAAAAATTTTGGCAAATTTTAAATCCGGAGTAACCTCCACTGCCATAACCGAAGTGAGTGGATGCACACGCGGATCTTTAATATCCTCGCGGATGATCTGGCTCATCTCACGCTGCACTTCGCTGTTAATACGGATATTTTTAACACTGTTTTTTTTCATGTCTTTTCTCCTTTAGCACGAAAGCAACTGCGTTTCCGCAGTTACTTTCGGATTTTCTGCTATCTATTTACAAACTATCTTGGAACTTCTACCATGATATAACATTCTACACGGTCTTCCATCTGAATATCATTGAAGTTGCTAAATACAAGTCCACATTCGTATCCGGCTGCCACTTCCTTGACATCGTCTTTGAATCGTTTCAAAGAAGCAAGATCACCTTCAAAGATCATATCGTCACCACGGTATACACGGCAGCGGCATCCACGCTGTACTTTACCATCGAGTACATAAGAACCGGCGATCGTACCAACTCCGGAAGCCTTGAATGTCTGGCGTACTTCCACGTGACCGATAACTTTCTCTTCATAGATCGGCTCAAGCATACCTTTCAACGCATTTTCGATATCTTCAATCGCATCGTAAATGACACGGTACAAACGTACATCGACATTTTCGCGCTCTGCCACTTCTTTCGCAGTATTGTCCGGACGGATATTAAATCCGATGATGATCGCATTGGATGCACTTGCTAACGATACATCCGACTCTGTGATGGCACCAACACCACCGTGGATCACGCGGACTGCGACTTCTTCATTTCCAAGTTTTAACAAACTCTGTTTTACGGCTTCCACAGATCCCTGAACGTCTGCTTTGATAATAAGATTCAGGTCTTTGACATTACCTGCCTGAATCTGGTTAAACAGACCATCGAGAGAAAGTTTCTTGGATTTTGTCTCTTCCAAAAGTTTATCCTTACTCTGATCAATGTATGCCTGTGAGATCTGTTTTGCTTCTTTATCACTCTCGGTAGCAACAAAGATTTCCCCGGCATCCGGTGCACCATTCAACCCCAGAATTTCTACAGGAGTAGAAGGCGCTGCCACTTTCACACGCTCTCCCTTATGATCGATCATCGCACGAACTTTTCCGTGAGCAGGTCCGACTGCCACATGATCACCGATGTGAAGTGTACCTTTCTGTACCAATACGGTAGCAACCGGTCCGCGTCCTTTATCCAAACGAGCCTCGATCACGATACCACGTGCTTTACGGTTTGGATTTGCTTTTAACTCCAGCACTTCTGAAGTAAGCACGATCATCTCAAGAAGCTGTTCGATACCTTCTTTCGTATGTGCAGAAACCGGTACAAACACTGTGCTTCCGCCCCAGTCTTCCGGAATCAGTTCATATTCTGCCAATTCCTGTTTTACACGTTCCACATTGGCGCCCTCTTTGTCAATCTTATTGATGGCAACAATAATCTCTACGCCGGCTGCTTTCGCATGATTGATGGCTTCGACAGTCTGTGGCATAACACCATCGTCTGCAGCTACTACAAGGATGGCAATATCGGTAGACTGGGCTCCACGCATACGCATGGAAGTAAATGCCTCATGTCCCGGTGTATCCAGGAATGTGATCTTTTCTCCATTGATCTCAACAACATAAGCACCGATGTGCTGTGTGATACCGCCTGCCTCGTGGGAAGTAACATTTGCTTCGCGGATGGCATCCAGAAGAGATGTTTTACCGTGGTCAACGTGTCCCATTACACAGACAACCGGTGGACGTTTTACAAGATCTGCCTCATCTTCTTCGTCCTCTTTCAGAAGTTCAGCCACCATATCAACTTTCTCTTCTTTTTCAGCAATAATATCAAATTCGAGGGCAATTTCTTCTGCCTCTTCAAACGTAATATCCTGATTCAAGGATACGACTTGCCCTTGCAGAAACAGTTTCTTTACAAGAGCTGCCGCCGGCATCTTCATCTTATCTGCCAATTCACGAATTGTCAAACTTTCCGGAATCGTAATCTGCTTAATTGTCTCTTCCGGCTCTTTAACAACAGGTTCCGGCTTAATAAACGCACCTTTACGGTTTGGATCCTTTTTGCTCCGAATACGGCTCATTTCTTCTTTTGTTGATTTCTTATATGTGCCCTTATCCGCAGGCTTTTTATTACGTTTTCTGGAATTTTTCTGTTCCTGTTTGATTCCATCAAATCCACTCTGGGCCTTTTCAAAGCGCTCCAGAACCTTTTCTCCGTTACGATTATTATTTCCACCGCGTCCGTTGTTATTACCACGATTATTATTTCCACCACGATAATCATTATTATTCGGACGTCGGTCACCGCGGTTATTTGCATTACGGTCATTGTTGCGGTCACCGCGGTTATTTGCATTGCGGTCATTGTTTCGGTCATTGCGGTTATTGTTATTTGGTCGTCGGTCGCCGCGGTTATTTGCATTGCGGTCATTGTTTCCCCCGCGATTGTTATCACGGTTGTTATTATTACGGTTATTTCTGTGATCATTTCCACCACGGTTATTGTTGTCACGGTTATTATCGCGGCGACGGTCATTAGAATTGGAATTGGATTGATTATTTCCGTTCTTCTTTTCTGGCATTTCTTTCTTTTGTTCTCTTTCAGGCACTTTCTTTTTGTTCTCCTCTTTTTTCTCTTTCTTTTTTTCTTCCGGAACCGGTTTCTTTACAAGCTCTTCTGCCTGCTTTTCTTCCAATTTTTTTTCTTCTGTTTTCTCTTTTACCGGTTCTGCCGTTTTTTGTTCTTTTACAGGTTCTTTCTTCTCGGATTCCTTTTCCTCTTTGACCTCTTCCGTATTATGCGATGCTAATATCTTTTCCACTTTTTTCGGATCATTGAATGTCTGTAACAAAAAAGCAATTTCTTTATCTTCAATATTGCTGTTTGCCCCTTTGACATCAAACCCATTTTCATTTAAAAGTCTTACCAGATCGCCACTTTTTATTTCTTTATTTTTTGCCTGAATACTTCTTGCAATTTCGAATATCCTCATTTTTGCCATATTACATTTCCTCCAATTCTAAATTTTTACTAATTGCTAACGCAAATCCCTGATCAAGAACTGCGAGTGAAGCGCGAAACTCTTTACCAATCGCATTTCCAAGAGTATCCTTGTCAAATTTGATCGCCAAAGGGACCTGATAATATGAACAGGAATTACAAAATTTCTTTTTCGTATTATCGGATGCATCTTCCGCTACGATCACAAGCCGCGCCGTACCGGCACGAATCGCCTGCTCCGTAAGAAATTCTCCACTTACTACATTTCCGGATTTCATCGCTAATCCCAGAGTTCCCAAACTTTTGCTTCTATTTTGACTCATTCAACAACTGCCTTTCTAATTCTTCATATACTGATTCGTCAACTTCCATTCGAAATGCCCGGTTCAAACCGCGATTTTTCCTTGCTTTTACCAAACATTCCAAGTTATCACAAAGATATGCACCACGTCCATTTTTTTTCCCGGTGCGGTCAATTGTGATTTCCTGATCATTTTTTACAATGCGGATCAGCTGCTTTTTTTCTTTGCTTTCGCGGCAGCCGACACATTGTCTCATTGGAATCTTCTTTTCTTTCAACAAAACCACCTCTTATCCTTCCTGGTTCTGTGTCTCACTCTTAATATCTATTTTATAACCGGTCAGTTTTGCTGCCAGTCTTGCATTCTGTCCTTCTTTACCGATTGCCAGTGACAACTGATAATCCGGAACAACTACCAGCGCGCTCTTTTCCTCAATATCCACAGTAACCGATACGACGCGGGATGGACTGAGAGCATGCTCAATAAAGATTGCCGGATTTTCATTCCACTCTACAATGTCGATCTTTTCACCGCGGAGTTCATTCACTACCGCATTGACACGTGCCCCATTCATACCTACGCAGGCACCTACTGCGTCGACATCCGGGTTTCTGCTATACACTGCGATCTTGGAACGGGAACCGGCTTCACGGGATACACTCTTAATCTCCACAACACCGCTCTGGATCTCTGCAACTTCTGCCTCAAACAGACGTTTTACGAGTTCCGGATGCGTACGGCTGATCACAATTCTTGGTCCTCTCGGTGTGTCTTTTACTTCCGTAACATAAACACGAATCTTTTCATGAGAACGGAAACGTTCTGTTTTTACCTGTTCCTGTTCTGTCAAAACCGTATCGATTTTTCCAATATTTACCGTGTAATTTCCATTGGAATAACGCTGAACCGTTCCTGTAATAATATCTTTTTCTTTTGTATAATATTGATCATACAAAACTTTTCTTTCTTCTTCGCGAATTTTCTGTACAACAACCTGTTTTGCCTTCTGCGCGGAAATACGTCCGAAGTTCTTTGGCGTTACTTCGATGCTTACGGTCGCTCCCAGATCTGTCACACCATGTCTCGCTTCTGCTTCTGCCAAAGCGATCTCAAGTGTATCATCAAGAACTTCCTCGACAACAACCTTATCCTGGTATACATGAAATTCTCCTGTTGTCTCATCTAAAACCACACGAATGTTATCCGATTTACCAAACTGGTCTTTGCAAGCTGCCAAAAGAGAATTCTGGATGGCTTCCAATAATACCTCCTTGCTGATATCCTTTTCTCTGGCAATGGCTTCCAATGCCTCGATCAATTCCGGATTTCCGTTTGTTGTTTTACTGTTTTTCGCTCTCATTTTTTTCTTTACCTCCATATTGTTTAAAAGTCAATTGATTTTCGGATCAACGCAATATCTTTAATTTCAAGTTCCAATGTTTCCTCGCCATCAAATCCCAGTACGATTTTTCCACCATTCACAGAATCTTCCTGCGGTGCTTCGTAGGATTTCAAAATGCCGATAAATTCTTTATCTGTATATTTTTTCCCTTTCTGCTCAAATGTGATCGGAGCAAAAAGTTTTACTTCCACATCTTCTCCCAGATTTCTTTGATAATCTTTTGGTTTTTTAAATGGACGGAGCAGTCCCGGAGAACTCACTTCCAATATATACGATTCGTCGATAAAATCTTCCGCATCCATCTTGTCACTCAATGCGTGATTGACAAGTGTCAGGTCATCGATCGTAATACCGCCTTCCTTGTCAATGTAGGCACGAAGATGCCAGGAACCGGCTTCTTTGACAAATTCCACATCAACCAGTTCAAAATGATTTTCTTCCAAAATCGGCGAAATCAATTCTTCTGTACGCTTTTCATACATCTGATGTTTACCCAAAAAACATACCTCTTTTCCTCATAATAACAATGAGTGGACTCGCGTCCACTCATCTTAATCCAATAACAACATTTTTAGTATATCACATAATTTTTCCAAATGCAAGCACTTTTTTATGCTTCATTGCCCGATAATGTGTACAAATTGTAATATACACCATGTTTTTTCATCAATTCCTCATGACTTCCTTCCTCGCTGATTCCTTCTTCCGTCAGAACAAGAATCCTCTGTGCATTGCGGATCGTAGAAAGCCGGTGGGCGATAACAAATGTCGTACGGTTCTTCATCAAGCGCTCCATACCGTGGTCAATGTGCATCTCCGTTCTCGTATCGACTGAACTTGTCGCCTCATCGAGTACAAGGATTGGTGCTTTTGATACGGCTGCCCTGGCAATATTTAACAACTGTCGCTGTCCCTGGCTCAAATTGATACCATCGCCTTCCAGCATCGTATCGTACCCATTTTCGAGACGCATGATAAACGAATGTGCACTGGCGATCTTTGCTGCCTGCTCCACTTCCTCATCCGTCGCATCCGGGCGTCCATAGCGGATATTTTCACGAACCGTTCCGGTAAACAGGTGTGTATCCTGCAATACCATGGCGATATGGCTTCTCAGACTCTTTCTTGCATAGTCTTTAATATCTCTGCCATCAATCGTGATCTTTCCTTCCTGAATGTCATAAAAACGATTCAAAAGGTTGGTAATCGTCGTTTTTCCGGCGCCGGTCGAACCGACAAATGCCACTTTCTGGCCGGCATGCGCATACAAATTGATGTGCTTCAAGATTACTTTATCCGGATTGTAACCAAAGGAAACATCTTCCATAATTACTTCACCTTTGACATTGGCCATCTCTACCGCATCCGGTTTATCTGCCTCTTCCGGCTCTTCATCCATGACTTTGAAGACACGCTCCGCACCGGCAAGCGCGGAAAAGATCGTATTGATCTGCATAGAGATCTCGTTGATCGGACGGCTGAACTGTCGGGAGTAGTTTACAAATACTGTCAATCCCCCAAGACTGAGCCGTCCGGCAAGACAAAACAAACCACCGACACACGCTGTGATACCGTAACTGACCTGTCCGATATTTCCCATGACCGGTCCCATGATACCGCCAAAGAACTGCGCTTTGACCTGTTTCTTACGAAGATCATTGTTCAGATCCGTAAATTCTGCCACTGCTTTTTCCTCGTGGCAGAATACTTTTACTACTTTCTGACCGGTTACTGTCTCTTCGATGTAACCATTTAATTTACCAAGCGCCGACTGCTGCTGGCGATAATATTTGGAACTGCGCTTTGCGATCGAACCACCGGCTTTCAGCATAAGCGGCACAAGCAGGATCGTAAGAAGGGCAAGCCATACGTTCATATAAAGCATAATACTTACCGTACCCACGATACTGATAAATCCCTGAATCAACTGAATCACCGTATTGTTGAGCATTTCACCGACGACATCGACATCGTTTGTAAAACGGCTCATGATATCTCCGGTCGCATTGGTGTCAAAATAACGCACCGGCAAAGTCTGGATATGATCAAACAAGTCTTTACGAAGTGTCTTTAACGCACGCTGCGAAACGCCGATCATAATTCGTTGCTGTAAATACATGGAAATCACACCGATTCCATAAATCGCAAGCATCAAAAGGATGCCAAGTCCTAATGTTTTCAATCCTTCATTGATAATGACACCGGCACCGCCGGCTGCTTTGGATGCCTTATCGTATGTTTCTGTAATTCCGTTGATGATCGGCGACAGCATATAGGATCCTGCCAATGTCGATAAACTGGAAATCACTACACACACCAGTGCAATGATCACGTGTTTCTTATCTTTTCCAAGATAACCGAGAAGGCGTTTTATCGTCTGTTTAGTTTCTTTCGGCTTGCCGCCCATCGCTCTGGCGTGTCTGCCTCCCGGACCATGTCCCGGTCCCCCCATTGGTGGGCCTCCGGCTGGCTTATTTGGCTTTCCGCTCATGCTGACACCTCCTCATTCTTGTCTTTCTGCGAATAATAAATTTCCTGATAAGCTTCACAGGACTTCATCAATTCCTCATGCGTTCCCTGTCCGACGATCTCGCCCTCATCCATTACAAGGATACGGTCTGCGTGTTCTACGGATGAGATTCGCTGTGCAATGATCAGCTTCGTCGCGTCTTTCAAAGACGTGGAGAAACTCTTTCTTATCTCTGCTTCTGTCGCGGTATCTACGGCACTTGTACTATCGTCTAAGATCAAGATTTTCGGCTTTTTCAAAAGAGCTCTTGCGATACAGAGACGCTGTTTTTGTCCACCGGACACATTGACACCGCCCTGTCCCAGTTCCATGTCATACCCATCGGAAAAACTGCGGACAAAACCGTCTGCCTGTGCATAACGTGCCATCTCGTAAACTTCTTCGTCTGTCGCATTTTCGTCTCCCCAGCGGAGATTTTCCATAATGCTTCCGGAGAACAATGTATTTTTCTGAAGCACCATTGCCACGCCGTTTCGCAGATGTTCCAGCGAATAATCTTTGACATTGATGCCATCCACGAGCACTTCTCCCTCGTCGACATCGTACAGACGTGGGATCAGCTGCACGAGCGAACTCTTTCCGGACCCTGTCGAACCGATGATTCCAACCACTTCGCCGGGATTGGCTTTGAAGGAAATGTGTTTCAATACATTGTTATGATTCTTCTTATAATAACGGAATCCGACATTGCGAAATTCAATCGCACCATTTTCCACTTCTTTGTCTTTGCATTTTGCTTCGTTGTCATTGAGGTCGATTTCTGTCATAAGAACCTCTTTGATACGCTTTGAAGAAGCCAATGCACGGGATCCCTGAATCATGATCATTCCAACCATCATCAGCGACATAAGAATCTGTACGATATACGTCGTAAATGCGGTCAAGTCACCGACCGGCATATCGCCGACGATGATCTGGCGTCCACCAAACCATACGACCGCCATCGTCGTAATGTTCATCGCAAGAGTCATGATCGGCATCGTCAAAATAACAATCTTCATCGCCGACAAACTCTTTTCTTTCAGGTCTTCATTGGCTTTGTTAAAAGTTTCTTTTTCAAACTCGTCACGCACAAAAGATTTTACCACGCGTGTGTTTGTGATATTTTCCTGAATTCTCGAGTTCAGGCTGTCGATTTTGGTCTGCATGATGTTAAATCTCGGAAATGCTTTCCCGATTACGATAACCAGCGATACGATCAAAATCGGGATTACCACTCCGAGAATGATTGCCAGTCTCGCATTCATCATGATCGCCATGATCAATCCACCGATCAGCATCCCCGGTGCTCGAAGGAGCATTCGAAGTGCCATTGAAATAACATTCTGCAAGTTCGTAATATCGTTGGTCAATCTCGTTACCAGCGAACCGGTTGAGAATTTTTCGATATTCGCGAAGGAAAACTGCTGCACTTTCGCAAAAATATCTTTTCTCAGATCACCGGCGAAATTTACCGATGCCTTAACAGCAAAATAGGCACCAAGCACACCGCCGCCCATCATACACAATGCAAGAAGCACCATAATGATGCCGTGTGTTATGATATAACCACTTCCGGCGCCTCCCTTAATACCCTCGTTGATGATCAATGACATCATCTTCGGAAGAAGCACTTCTCCGATCACTTCCACGATCATAAAAATCGGCCCTAAAATAAATGCCGACAGATAGGGAGTGACATATTTTTTATAAATACCCATGGTCTGTTCTCCTTTTACTCTATATTCTTCGCATTGCGGTACATCTGCCCCAATAAGCTTTGAAGCACCTCCAGCTGCTCTTTGTCAAATCCTTCCAGAAGTTTTGCATCCATCTGATGAAAGATTTCTTTGCTCTCTTCAACGACGCCGCGTCCCTTTTCCGTCAATTCGACAAATCGCACGCGGGAATCCTGTTCCTGCTGAGTTTTCTGAATGTATCCGCCTTTTTCCAGTTTTTTCAATGAAACTGCCACTGTCGCCGCCGACACTTCCAGTATATTCGCCAGTTCAACCTGTGATGTAACCGGACAATTCGATAACGTCATCAGCATTCTGTGCTGTGCCCTGTGAAGCCCGGTTCCGTCCAACAGTTTTTCAATCTTGCGCCGGTGGATCTGATTGATAAACATAATTAGCTTCACCGGATTCGCTTCCCGGATCACCGTCTCCGCATCCATGCGCATATGGCATCTTCCTCTTGGTTCCACACATAAGCCTCCCTTCGTTTTTCATTAACTTGTGTTCTTGTGATTTTAATTAGTATTTAAATAATTTATATGCTAATCATTAGCATATTAATGATATTATACTCTTTTGAATCCTTCTGTCAACAGAAATATTTGAATTTATGATTATTTTAGAATTCTTCTCTTATTCCTTATCTTGTTTTAAAGTCAGCTTAATTAGAAAAAGGAGCTTTTTTTCTCTTTCCGTGGGATTTCGGACACCGACGGTGCGCAGAGGGCATCCTATGCCCTCCCGCACCGCTGCGTGTATCCGCTAAGTGCAAACGGTCCCGCGGGGAAGAAAGAAAAAGCTCCTTTTCTATCTAAACTCCTTTAAAACACCTCTTTAATACTGTCATAATGAAGGAACACGCCTTCTTTTGCAAATGCTTCGATCTCTTCTTTGGTCGCAAGCATAAACCCATCCGTCTCGGCTTCCTGTGGGTGTACATCCTCTTCGGAAAATTCTCCGATAAATTTATATACATCCACAAAATAATTATCACCTTCCCCCGGATTTTCACGATGATAGGTAAACTGGTATCCACCACCCCAGTTCGACACATCTAATCCTGTCTCTTCTTTCACTTCACGGAGAACTGCCTCTTTGGACTCCTCTCCTGCCATCGCAGCCCCGCCGGACACTTCCCACCAGCCGGGTGCCCAGTTTTTCGTCATAACACGTTTGGTGATCAAAAATCTTCCATCTTTATGTGCCACGACACCAAGCACCGTCAAATGGTACTCATCATCCTTTAAGCACCAGTCATTGCGCTTCATCTGTCTGCCGGTGCGCTGTTTATTTTTGTCATAAATGTCCCAATATTCCACTTTTTCCATTGTCTCTTTTCCTCCATCATCGTCGTTATGTTCCAGCAATGATTATATCGCAACTTTTTCTTTCATGCAATTACTTTTTTCCCCTTGATTCCTGCCGCATTTTGATTTATTATAGTAATATAAATTGTAACTATTAGGAACTACTGTGCAAAAACAATGGATTGTGCAGCAAATGTAATAGAACAGCTGTCCACGATGCAGGTATCGTCGGACTTGGAGAACATTATAAAAAACAGCATATCAATCAGACAATGTGCTGCATTACCTTTGATTAAACATATTTATACATCAGAATGGAGGACATTATGAAGCCATTATTTAAAAAGAAAACAAAAGAAACTTCGGTTGAAAAAGCATCTACTACCATTGTAGAACAGACCCCGGTATCCGATAATACCGAAGCAATTCTTCTTACCATTGACCATTTGAAATCAACAAATGAAGAACTCGTAACTCAGGATCTGGAAACCTCTAAGGGCATTCAGGAAATCGAGGCAAGTATTCAGACACTTTCCGATGAAAATGAGGAGCTTTTGAGCCAGTGCCAGGCAATGAATACTTCCTTTGAGGGCATTGTTACCGCGAGTGATGAATTTGCTACTGTACAATCCGAAATTCAGGAATCTGTAAGCACTGCTCAGAATCAGGTAGAAGTTCTGAAAGAAAGTTCCAATACCGTTACCGAGCGTTTTGACGAAATGAATCAGACTTTCGAAAAACTGTTGGAATCTGTTTCCGAGATCCGCAAATCTACTGATGGTATCACCGCGATCGCGAATCAGACAAATCTGCTGGCATTGAACGCTTCCATCGAAGCCGCACGTGCCGGAGAACAGGGACGCGGATTTGCCGTTGTCGCCAATGAAGTACGTGAACTTGCCGACCAGATCAAGATTTTGATCAATGATGTGCAGAACAGCATTGCCGATGTGGAAAAGAGCACTTCCAATCTGAACCAGTCTCTGGAGGATTCCAAGCAGGCGCTTCACAGCAGCATCGAAAATGTCGACAGTACACACAGCATCTTTAATGGCATTAGTGCGAAAGTAACCGGTATCGAGGACGTACACAATGCCATCGACTCCGCTGTCTCTGAAAGCAAGCAGGGTGTCAATGAAATGTTAAATCACATCAATAACAGCCATACCAGTTATTCCCACGTCAGCAATCGTATTTCTGCGATCAATAAGTCTGACACAAAAAAGGGAACTTTGTTTGAGGACCTTGCTAACATGGTCGATCAGCTGCCTCATTTGATCAAAGACAAATAAAGATTTTTTAAAAAGTGTGGTCACACAAAAATGACCACACTTTTTTTATTGCGCATAACTGGCAAGCATTTCCCCGCATGCCACAATCACTTTTTCTCTCACTTCTTCCGGCTCGATCACTGTCACGCCGGTTCCTATCGCCATCAGCCATCCGATAAACTGCTGACTGACCGCCACTGTCACATTGACTTGAAAATACTCGTCATCCAATGGAATCAGCGGAACATTTTTCCCGAAACGATCAATCATAACCCCCACAAGAGAATTGCGGCATTTTAATTTTACCGCCGTCTCCGTTCCGTCATACATGCCAAATACTTTTTTCGAATAGGTTCCGGCATCGACTTTTTCAAAGGTTTCCTCGCCTTCACGCTCATGATCGCACATTTGGATGTCAAGCATTTTGTCCACACGAAAATGTTTGATATACCTCGCCTTGTGGTCAAATCCGATCAAATAATAATTTTCGTCATCCCACATGAGCTGCCACGGCGAAATTTCATACCGTTCACCCTCGTGCTTCAGTTCCATCTGTTTTTTTACATTCCATTGATAATACTGAAACGTGATCGAATGATTTCTTTCTATCGCATGATGAATCTTATCCACATTATAATAGATGCTCTCATTCATCGTTTTCACACGCCCCTGCACATACACCTGACGCTGCAGATCCTGTGCCTGATACTTGCTGGCAAAACTTTCCAGTTTCTTGATCAGTTCCCGGGATTTCTTTTCCGTGATAAATTTCGACGACTGAACCGCATCTACCAAAAGCTTCAATTCCGCAATTTCAAACAAACGGGAGGCGACATGATAGTACGTCGCTCTCCCGTTATTGTAAGAGAGAACATCCAGGCCATACCGCTGCAATTCTTCGATATCCCGATAGATACTTTTCCGCTCTGCCGAAACATCATAGCTTTCCAGCGATGAAATAATCTCATTCATCGTAATCCCATGATTTTCGTCCGTCTTTTCCAATAGAATATCCATGAGATATAGCAGTTTTAGTTTTTGATTTACTCCTTTGGCCATAGATCCGCTCCCCAAATTTTTTTCTATATTTTATTATTCCATTTCTCATCGTTACTCCGCCGTGCCTGCCGTCATTTCCGCCGACACGGTATCCGGTGCCCCCACCGGTGCCTCTGCAGAATCTGCCACTTCATTCGGATCCTGCGTCTCTTTGTCCTCTTCGTCCTCCCAGAGGGAATCGTATTCTTCGCGTTTATCCTTTTGCACCATAGCGCCAATACTTTTTGCTACCTGATACAAACCACTGTCAAATTTCATCAGTTTCATCTCATCCGCCTGCGGGACTTTTGCTCCTTTCATAAGCCGTCTCGCCACTTCGAGAATCTTCATCTGTTCCTCCGTCGCTTCCTTCATGGAATCGGTCTGCTGCTCCGTCGATACGAGCATCTCGACATTGGTCCACTTATCCATCAGTTTTTCCATGTAATCCCGGTATTCATTCTGCTTTTGCTCAATTGCATTTAACGACAATTCCAACGAAACTGCCTCATTTTCATAAACTACTTTTCCGTTTGGTGTTTCTTTGATCTTCTCTTCCAGTTCTTTTTGCTTTTGTCTCAATTCAGAAGCCGTTTTGCTGTAAGATTTGATCTGACTTTGATAAATTCCTCTTGCTTCCTTGATCTGCATACAATCCCCCTCTTTCTATCATTATATATCGTCACAACAGCCTTGGAAGATAACGATTATTTCCATACAAATAGACCGATAATACAGAGTAATTCCAGCACAAATATAACCGGAACGCCGATATAAAATTTCGGTTTGTGTGTCTTATGATGAAACCAATGCATTCCTATAAAAGCACCAAACACACCGAAAACAGCGGACAGCATCAATGTCGACTCCGGTATTCTCCATCTGTGATGCACCGCTTTCCACTTGTCAATCCCATATAAAATACAGACCAAAACATTGATTAATAGGTAAATCAATAAGCCTTTTTCCAGCATTTTACAAATCCCCTTTTCTCGCGTAACGCATTTTCGTCGAACGGGCACGCCCATTCTGCGCACATTCTTTTGCCGAAGGGCGTATGACATCCTTGGAATACTCACTGTAAATTCCCGCTTTGTAACCTTCTTTTAACGCCTTTTTCACCAGTCTGTCCTCGCCCGAATGGAACGTAAGAATCGCAACACGTCCTCCCGGCTTAAGCGCATCCGGCAGTTTTTCCATAAATTCATACAACACTTCAAACTCGTGGTTTACGTCGATGCGAAGTGCCTGAAAGGTACGCTGGCATGTCTTTTTTATCGTGTCTTTTTTCTCTTTCTCCGGCAGAAAATCCAACGTCTTTTCGATAATCTCCCGCAATTTTGTCGTTGTATCGATGGCGTGCCCTCTCCGGATCTCATCTGTGATGGCTTTGGCAATCTCTTCACAATACGGTTCATCCGAATTTTCATACAACATTCCTGCCAGTTCATCTTTGCCAATATTTGCTAATCGTTCTGCCGCACTGATTCCCTCTTTCTGATTCAACCGCAGATCAAGCGGACCATCCACTTTAAAGGAAAATCCTCGCTTTGGATTGTCAATCTGCATCGAGGAAACACCGAGGTCGGCAAGGATAAAATCAAATCCCCCGACTTCTTTCGCAATCTCATCAATGGTGCAAAAATTCTGCAGACGGATTGATAAGATGTCCTCCCCATACCCCAGTGCCTTCAAACGTTCTTTGGTCTTTGCGGATTCCTCCGGGTCTACATCTGTAGCATAAATATGTCCCTGTCCGTTCAGGCAGCCGAGCATCGCTTTCGTATGGCCTCCATAGCCAAGCGTCGCATCGAAACCAATCTCCCCCGGCTGAATTTTCAAATAGTCAAGAATCTCTTCCACCATGATGGAAATGTGCATTCCCGCCGGCGTATTTCCTTTGCGGATAACATGGGCGATCGTATCCTGATATTTTTCCGGCTGTAATTCTTTATATTTTTCTTCAAATTTCTTTGGATATTTTCCTGAATAACGTACTCTTCGTTTATGTGGTTTTTGTTGTTCTTCCATTTTCTTTCCCCTTGCTAACAATAGTTACTCTTAGCATATCACAGTTTTCCGCTCCCCACAACAAAAAAATCACCCTCTGATCCAAATACAGAGAGTGACTTTCTACTTATTTATATTGTTTACTCTTCACTGTTTTTCTTGCTGTTGACATAACTCTTCATCGAATTGATGACAATCGTAAGTCCCAGAACGATAAGTAACACAGCAATGATGAGCTGCAATCCATTGGCAATAAATACCTCGCCCCAGGTTGTGGCACCTGCCGGGATTGTCGTGGAAGCTGCTTCTCCAATGGCTTTTACCATAGCGATCAATCTCTGTACCAAAGCGGTAAATGTTACACAGAGCATGATGATCAAAGGTGGAAAGAGCATTTTGTTGCTTCGTCCCGTCACCTTCGTAAATACGCAGAGTGTCAAAAGAACCAATGCACTTAACAACTGGTTTGCGGAACCAAACAATGGCCAGATGTTTGCATATCCGATTTTTGTAAGTACAAATCCACATACCAACGTAACGATCGTAGCAAAGTATGTATTGCAAAATAATTTTCTCCAAGGAGCGGCATGTTCCATATCATCGACGCTGAAGAGTTCCTGAAAACTCATTCGTCCGATACGTGCTACAGCATCAAGACTGGTAAGTGCAAGTGCCGATACACACATTGTCATAAATACGGTTGCTACATATACCGGAACGCCAAACATTTCGAAGAATCCGGCTACGCCCTGACTGAAGATCTGGAATGGGGTTCCGACGGCCGGTGTTCCATCTGCACTTGCTGCAGCACCAGCGACACAAAGTGCCAGTACCGCAAGCAGACTCTCAAGCACCATCGCACCATATCCGACTTTCAGCATATCTTTTTCATTTTCCACAGTTTTTGACGATGTTCCGGACGAAACCAAACTATGGAATCCGGAAACCGCACCACAGGCAACGGTGACAAACAGGATTGGGAACATCGTACCGAGCGTCTCATTATTGAATCCCGTGTAAACCGGAAGATTCATGCTCGGATGAGCAACAAACAAGCCAACCACTGCACCGGCGATCATTCCAATAAACATAAACGTCGTCATGTAATCACGCGGCTGCTTCAAAAGCCACATTGGAAGTACCGCTGCAAAGAAAATATATACAAATGTAATGTAACTCCAGGTATCTTTGCTAAATTCCAATGGACAATTCATACCGATCACAAAGGAAAGAACGATGCAAACGATACCAAATACGGCCTCTTTCCAACCGGACAAATTGAATTTTTTCTGAACCAGTCCGAAGATAACAGCAAATACCATAAACATTATTGACACCATACCGGCTGCTCCGTTTGTTGCTGCCGCTGGAGCTAATGTTCCCGGCTGCTCTACCGAATACGCATTGAATGTTCCGGCAACCATGTCGGCAAATGCTGCCGTTACGATCAAAGTAAACAGCCAGCAGAAAAGCAGGAAGATTTTTCGTCCAAATTTACCTATGTATTTTTCAATTACCATTCCCATGGATTTTCCCTGATTTTTTACGGATACATACAGGGCTCCAAAGTCGGTAACCGCACCAAAGAATACACCACCGATCAATACCCAAAGCAAAACCGGAAGCCATCCAAAGGCTGCTGCCTGAATCGCACCCGTGACCGGTCCCGCACCGGCGATGGATGAAAACTGGTGGCTGAACACAGTCCATCCATTGGTAGGTACATAATCTTTTCCATCATTGAATTTTACCGCAGGTGTCTCGGCTTTCGGGTCAATCCCCCATTTGTTTGCCAGCCAGCGTCCATACAATACGTAGGCAGCAAATAAAACAACCGCTGCAATCAATACGATAACTAATGTATTCATAATATCCTCCAATCCGGAGCGTCGCGCAAAAGCGCTCCTCTTTCTAAATATATTTTCATCGGTGCCATGCTATGCAAAGGAAAAAGCCTCCTTCTTTGCACGATAAATCTCATAAGATTTATCCTGCAAAGACGAAGGCTAAAAATGTATCCATATCACTTCCGCGTTACCACTCTGCTTGTCGGCATGCTACTGTCGACCTCTCACTCGCCACCTGGTATAATTCTGTATACTGTCCAGAAGGCGCCTTTCTATAACGGTAAAGTACCGGCTCGGACTACTTGGTACGATATTACAATACCTTTCCCCTGAGCAGCTCGCAGGTGAGGGCTTTCCCGTTCCTTGTTACTGTTTCTCACAAATAACAGCTTTCTGTAAGCGGTGATACGAGAAGTCATATCCTGTTCAAAGCATTTATCCGATGAATTGACTATATCTTAGACCCAATTTTTTTATTTGTCAAGAGGTAATTTTAATTTTTCATCCATTGACAGAATCTTCCATAGTTGCTATACTAAAATCAGAATAACGATTCAGGAGTTAATGTACGGGGATTTTCTGAATTGTTACAGATTAGAAAAAGCACGGAGGATATCTTTATGAAACAAAAACAAACTCTGACAGTCCTTATTCTGATGATGTGTCTGGGAATTACATCCTGTGGACAGCCAACTCAAACTACGCAGTCCCAAGCACCGGCGTCTACCGCCACGCAGACTCCCGCCTCTCCTTCAGCGACAAGAATCCCATCCGAACCAACGCCGGATCCTTCGTCCATGGATACAATTGATCTGTACGAGTATGACAGCATTGATCCAGCAAAAGGGGATACCCTTGCAGGAGATGATTTTTTAAAGAAATGTTCAGACGGAGATTGTCTGGTTGTTAATGAAAATGTCAAAAAAATCCTCCCCGCCACCCCGAAACAAAGCACGGAGGAATCCGATTCCAATATGGTAGATCTTCTCCTTCTCCGTACCAGTGATCTGGATGTTGAGAGCATTGTCAACCTGTTGGATTTTGCGTCGCCGGATGACATCGTATGGTTTGATCACGGCAAGCGCAAATATTACTCCATTTTAGATGACAAACTTGGTGACTTTTTTAAAGACTATCTTCCGGATTTTAAACCCAAAAACGGATTTCTGATCTATAAAGGGACTTTATTATATTATTATGGGAACGCGAAAGATATTGTTATTCCAAATTCTGTAAAAAAAATTGCTGAAAATGCTTTTTCAAAAAACGAGGATAAGGTAAAACTAAATCGTATTGTCATTCCGGATTCGGTAAAAGAAATCAAATCTTTTGCCTTTTCGGGACGCCGTGTCAAAACCATGATTTTTGGAAAAGGCATCCGGAAAATAGAAGAATGTTCTCTCTGTGACACCATCGACACACTGATCTTTCAGGGAAAAACCGACAAGATCCTGAAAAATGGATTTGACGAACTTTTTTCCGAGGATTTTGATGACGATACCACGTTGGAATTTCCCAATGATTTTTCCGAAAGTTTTACCCTCTGTTATGCAGACGTCACCCCTTCCGGTTCGAAAAAAAATCCGGAATACCGTTTTGATGTTGAATGGGCTCATGTAAAAGGTGCTGATGGCTATGAAATAAAAACCGAAGGGATCACCCAAAATGTGGAAAACGGAAAAAACCATGGTAAACTCCACATTCCCTCTAAAAGAGCAGCGAACGAAGATGCGGATTATTATGGTTCTATTTCCATCCGTCCTTTCCGCTATGTTAATGGCAGAAAACAGTACGGAAGAACATACCGGACCTACTGCGAATACGAAACCGGCTGCTAAGTTTATCATTCCCAAAGCTATGGTTTATAATAATTTATATCTATTTGCTATGCAGTATATTGTGTTTTATAATAGATTATCAATGAAAAACTAAGAGAAAAAGAGGAACTTTTTATGAACAATACCGAAAAACGTCCTAAATTAGATATGTTAAATGGAAGTATCTGGAATAAAATCCCACAATATGCACTTCCGGTTGCCGCAACCGGAATATTAGAACAATTATTTAATGCCTCCGATATTGCTATCGTAGGTAATTTTACCGGTTCCCAGAGTACCGCCTCTGTTGCTGCCGTCGGAGCAAACAGCCCGCTCATCGGTCTGATCCTGAATCTGTTTATCGGCATCGCCCTTGGTGCCAATGTCGTCATCGCCAATGCAGTCGGCAGAAAAGATAAAAAGCAAATTCATGATGCGGTACATACTTCGATCGTAGCTGCGCTTCTCGGAGGTGTACTGCTTGCTATCCTGGGAGAATTACTGGTTTCCACTATTTTACAGCAGCTCAATGTACCTGCTGAAGTATTTCCTTTGGCACTTCGTTACATGCGCATCTACCTGATCGGAATGCCCGCCATCCTTTTATACAACTTTGAATCAGCGGTCTTCCGAAGTGTCGGAGAAACCAAAATGCCTCTGATTGCCTTGGCTTTTTCCGGTGTATTAAATGTATTGTTAAATCTGTTTTTTGTAATCGTGTGTCACAGAAATGTAGATGGCGTCGCTATTGCTACCGTAATTTCCAATGTGGTGAGTTCCTGTTTTCTATTTTATAAACTGCTGAAAACAGATAAATTTATCCATGTCGATATCAAAGATCTGCGAATTGAAATGGCTACCTTCAGGAAAATCTTAAAAATAGGACTTCCTGCCGGCATCCAGAGTGCCGTTTTTGCCATCGCAAACATCGTGATCCAGGCTGCTATTAACAGTCTTGGAACCATCGTAATTGCTGCATCGAGCGCAGCCTTTAATATTGAAATCTTTGCCTATTACATCATGAATTCTTTCAGTCAGGCATGTACCACTTTTGTCGGACAAAATTACGGTGCAAGACAGATGAAACGCTGCAAAAAAACCCTTGCCTTATGTCTGATTGAAGATGTCATTGCTTCCGCTGCTGCCATCCTCATAATCCTATTTGTGGGCAGACAGCTCCTTGCCATTTTCAATCACGATCCACAAGTCATCGAACTCGGCTACACAAGACTTCTTCTTGTATTTACTGCCTACATTTTCAGTATGATGTATGAGTTGATGTCCGGTTATCTCCGTGGTTTTGGTATTTCACTGGTTCCTGCCCTGCTTACGATCCTCGGTGTATGCGGAGTTCGAATCGCATGGGTATATGGTGTATTTCCATCCAGCCGCACCTTCCACACTCTTATGATGGCTTATCCGATCAGTCTTTCCGTTACGGCAGTCCTGATCTTTATCGCATTGATCGTTTACCGGCCTTCAAAGAAACTACTCTCTTAAGGTAATCCCATATTTTTCCAAATCCACCCGTCCATTTTCGACGGGTATACCGTCTTCTTCCAACAGTCTGGTCTGCCCGCCTTCCCCGCCAAAAGCAAATTCGCCGGCGAGTTCTCCTTTCCCGTTGACTACCCGGAAGCAGGGAATGTGCTCGGGATCCGGATTTTTGTGGAGAGCATTTCCGACCGCACGTGCCATCTTCGGATTTCCTGCCATCTGCGCAACCTGTCCATAAGTTGCCACATGCCCTTTCGGAATCTTTTTTACTGCCTCGTAAATCCGTTTTGTCGGACTATCGGTAACAAGGTCATAACTTTCTGCGATCATCTGCCGGACTTCTTTTTCCGGTATCGTTCCATCCAAAATAATTGTATTCCAATGTTCTTTGTTTTGATGCCAGCCCGGTATGACGGCGTCATAAGCTGCCCGCCAAAAATCTCTCGTCTCCGGATTCACCTTCACATTAAGCCAGATTTTTCCCTCTTTTTCATATGTCCACAAAAACGCCTTTTTTGACTTTTTTACTCGCACTAACTGCCAGTTCTGATCCCGGAATGGGGCATCCTGATAAGTCTCCGCAAAAGACAGGGCGTAATTCAATGCTTCCTCTCTTGTTTTCATGCTTTTCTCCTAATATTTCAATCTTTTATACAAAACAAATGCCACTGCACTTGCGGTCGTTTCCGCAATCCAAAAACAGTTCCAGACAGCCGGGCCGCCCAGCATGATTCCCAGCAGATACGCTGCCGGAATAATACCAATAATATAACGAATCAACGAAATCACAAGGGATTGTGCTCCTTTTCCGAGTGCCTCCAGCATTCCACTTACCGTAACCGAAAGAGACGAAATAATAAATCCCATACAAATGATACGGATTGCCGCAGCTCCCTCAGCAATTGTCTGTGAATTGGTCGTAAAAAGCCCCATGAGATTTTTTGAAAATCCAAGGCAGATTCCCATTCCGGCTGCCATAATTGCAGCAATCATAATTAATGCCGTACAGAAAATACGTTTCACTCTTGCCGACTCACCGGCACCATAATTGTAACTGATGATCGGTCGGATCCCCTGAACGATTCCATTGGCAGACAGATAAATGAACGTCTGCAATTTATAATAAATTCCAAGTACCAGCACATACGTTTCGGAGTAAACGGCAAGGATTCCATTCAATGCCGTGATCATAAAAGATGGCAAAGCGAGATTTAATGTCGCCGGAATTCCAACTCCATACATCTTCCGGCACAACCGTTTCTGTATCAGGTTTTTATGCCAGGTCATGCGGAAAGCCATCGGTCTCTTGACAAATATAATAATATATACTACAAGAGGTATTACCTGTCCGATTCCGGTTGCCAATGCCGCTCCCGCGATGCCCATTTTCGGAAAAAACCCAATTCCAAAGATCAGCATCGGATCCAGAATAATATTGACAACACATCCGCAAAGCATACTGATCATAGAGACTTTCATTCTTCCCTCTGCCTGAAAAATCTTTTCAAATGTAATCGCCACTACATTCGGAATGGTAAACGCAAAGACGATCCATGCATATTTTACAGCATCTTCCAATATCGGCTGCTGGTCCGTAAACATCCCTACAAAATAACGGGCAAATCCGATACTAAACAAGGTAAGCACGATTCCATGCACGATGCTGAGCAGTGTTCCGGAGGTCACCACATCATTGGCGTTTTTCCGTTCTCCGGCTCCCAAGTAAAATGCAGCTGCCGCATTGATTCCGATACCAAATCCTACGGCAATCGCCGTTTCCAATAACTGAAGCGGATATACCAGCGACAATGCTGTCATCGCCTGTTCACTGATCTGTGCAACAAAATAACTGTCAACAATATTGTAAAGAGAATTGACTAGCATCGACAACATCATCGGCAATGACATCGACAATACCAGCGGAATAATTTTCTTCTCTTTCATAAATGTTTGTTCCATCGTACAAATCCTCCTGATTCCTTCGTTTCGTGAATCTTGTGAAACAACGAGTGATCTACTGCTCAATCAACGAGACACGCATTCTTCGCGCCTTCGGTGCTCATCATCGTGACAGTCGTCACATAATCGCCCAAACCTGCTGTGGGTTTTGTGCAAGCACAACCCACGACAGGTTTGGCGATTGCGTGTCTCGTTGTTTCACGAAAAAAAATCACACCATCCGGATAGACTCCTGATGATGTGACGAAAAGTAAACATGTTTGTTTAGAAAAATTCACATAAGTTTTAGGAGACTATTGTACTATAGTTGGGATGAAAATTCAAGCCTTTTATTTTATGTTTGTCTTTCTATTCTTGTTCTTTTGCACTTGCTATTTTATCAAGCAATTCTACAATTTCCTCTTTCGTATAATTTGTCTTTTCTCCTTGTGTAAAAAGCAGACGCAATTCATATAAAGTTGACATCTTTATCGATTTCATTTCTTTTTCTGTCATTTCGTCCATTCCTTTCCACCGCCTTTCTATACGTTTAGTATAGCGGTTTTCACGCTTATTTGCAAATGCATTTTTCTATTTATGTCTTTTTTTGTAATCCTGCTCAATCTCCTCCGACCAGCCTGTTCCAATTGCCTGTGCCATCATACAGGGAAGTTCTGCTCCGCGCGCTCTCGTTATCGTTTCTCCCAGCACATCGTAGTTCTTTCTTCGTCATACACCACTAAATATACCATCATTTCACTGTGAAGCAAAAAGCTGCTCAATACTTTTATCGCCGTCTGTACTCCAATCTGTTTTGGAAAACCATAGAATCCGGTTGAAATAAGTGGAAATGCTACACTTTTAAATTTCTTTTTTTCTGCCAGATGCAGACATTTTTGTTGATATCCATTTTTTTGCTGTAAATTATTGTAATAGCTATTGAATTATGATAAAATGAAGCATGCTGATACCTGTGCAGCCATCCGGCTTCACTTGGTGACATAGTATAATAACCCAAACACATAATATTAGGAGGGAACTTTATGAAACAATACTTTCGACTTCTCGCACTCGTACTCATTTTCTGTACCGGATGCGGGGCTCAGCAAGCATCAACAACCAATTTAACAGACACCGCTTCGCCTTCTGCCATTGTGTCGGGTGCTGCCGTCACCCCGGAAGCAGTTACCGCCACAGGTCCAGCAGCCCTTCCACAAAATACTGTGAATCCAACTGTATCAACAAGCAAAACCCATACAAAAAATGGTTATGAGAATACTATTTTTACCACAAAAAATTATGTATATTCTACCGATGGAGAAGGCATTCTTCAGGCACCTATCGTAAAATCAAAAACAGGCGCTTTTTCTTATCCTAAGAAAGGAACTCACTATGTGATAAAGCCAGACACGGACAACGATTTTACCGTTTCCGACATGTATGTCACAGACTCTTACCTATACCTTGTCGAATACGATACCGACTACACCAATCTTTGGCGCATTCCTTTTCGCCGGTCCGGTACAAAGGAAACATTGCGCTGGGAAGACCGCGAGAAAGTATGCAAATTGGAGGATATTATTAAAAAAGATTCACCCGGCATTGACTGGGAAGATTTTCTTTATGCCGAAGATGATAAAATAATATTTTCCTCTGAAAACAATTGCATTTATGCAATCAACTTGGACTCCGGAAAAATTTCGAGACCTTTCAAGGACGTCGGTTCTTACATTGTTGTAGACGAATATGGTGTGCCGCGAAAATATGACGACACAATTTTTCTTCTTTGCAACAAAGACCTTTATCGTATGTCGGTAAATGACTTTTCTGTAAAAAAAGTCTGTAAAAAAGTAACCCGCCTCTTTTATTATGCGCCGGAAGAAGAGGTTCCTGTCTCCCTTTTTCCGACTACTGTTCACAAAAACACATTGTATTTTCTAAAAAAAGATGGAATTTACGGTTACAATATGAAAACAGAAAAAACAGCACAAATTGTTTCCGTGACAGCCATTGAAACCCTTTTATCGGGAAAGCGAAACGGCTTCCAAAAAGACATCATCGAAACTTGGAATGTTTATCAATTCTTTGCATTGAAAGGCCGCATTTATGCGATACTTAACGCAAATCAACTCACTTATTCGTCCAGAGATGACGAAAATTATGTCTATGATGATGATTTTGATGAGGATTACAAAACCTATGACTATAAATTATCTGTCGTAAGTTTTCGTGCCTCTGATGGAAACGATCTACGCTACGAAACACAAATGAATACGTTTCTTCAGGAAAAATTAGCCAAACCTTATGAATGCACCGACTACGAGCGGCTTAATTATTGGACCGTCGATACCGGTACCCCACTGTGTCCGGTTGGGAAAAGCCAATGGATCATCGAATTTCCTACACAGTTTCAAGAAGAGGATAAACGGTACAAAAGTGACTATTATCTCTATGATGTTCTTACAGGAAACTCTACGAAAATAGAAAGCCGTGAAGGGCAGCAAATGAAAGAATATAAAGTACGTTTCAAATCTTACAATGGTTTTTGCTAAAAAACAAGTCCCCTTCAGAGGGCTCGATCTCTGAAGGGGACTTGTTGAATGATTATCCTTCAATTGCGATATAATTTTTACCAGCAACTGCTTTATCTGTCTTTTTCGGAATCTTCAATTGCAAGATACCATTTTCATACTTCGCCGAAATCTCATCCTGGGTAATTCCCTCACCGACGTAAAAGCTTCGGCTCATGCTGCCGGCATAACGTTCTTTACGAATGTACTTACCGGTCTTTTTATCTTTTTCATCTTTGTCCAAACCTTTTGCTGCCGAAATGGTGATATAACCATCATTCAGTTCAGCGGTTACTTCATCTTTCTTGAAGCCAGGCAGATCAATGTCAACCTCATACGCATCATCTGTCTCGCGGACATCTGTCTTCATCATGTTCTTTGCATGTTTTCCATAAAGAGGATCTTTCGCCGGAAACATAGCCTTCTCAAATTCCTTACCAAATGGAAAATCATCCATCCAATCATCAAACAAACTCTCTCCAAAAATACTAGGTCTTAACATAAGTCATTTCTCCTTTCCTTCTTGTAACAAGTGTCGGAAATATGGGTTCCTGCAAAACACCATAGGCACTTAGACTTTTGTATTATTAGCACCATCAGAGAAATCTGAAGTGTCGATTGTTAAATTTCGATTCGGATCCGGGTTCCTTTTCGTAACCCCTTTCCTTATCGTTAACTATGTTATACCACTAATTGTTAGCACTGTCAAGAGGTGAGTGCTAATTTTTTTGTGTTTTTTTTGTGTCCTTCTATAAATGCCGAAATTTCGTTATGTTCACATTACATTACTTTCAAAGTAACCGATCTCTTGCAATATAGCATCTAGTATTTTTGCATTTTTAATCGAAAAATCAGCTGTCACAACAGGGGTCTCGCCTTCGATTATGCATCTTCCCAACTGCTCTATTTCTAATTGATAATTATGTGGGCAGTATACATTTCGAATCTGCTCTTTTCCTTCAATAATCAACGTATAGGAAGCATTTCCCTCTTGGTTAAATTCCGTATCGGATTTGATGTCGCCTTTTGTTCCGTGAATATACAATCTATCATAACGATGCGGCTTATCTTTTTCAAAAATCATCCCGCATGTTATCGATGCACGTACATCATTTTCATAATTTAACAATGCAGCTGTATATACATCAACGCCATTTTCATCATACTGTGCCATTGCTTTTACCCGGGATGGCATATCTTCCAAAAGTTTTAACAGCATACTTGTATTATAACAGCCAAGATCATAAACTGCACCCCCATAATTTTCTTTGTGCAGACGAATGTTGCTCTTATCATAATATGAAGTCAAAAACTGAGATTCAATATAACGGATTTCTCCAATTGTTCCTTCTTCAATTTCTTTTTTAAGTGCTGTAACAAAAGGACTGTGAAGGTAGGCATATGCTTCCATTAAAAATACCCCCTTCTCTTTTGCTGCCTCAAAAAGTTCTTCTGTTTGTTTGGGTGTCGGTGCCAATGGTTTTTCGCACAGCACATGCTTTCCTGCTGCAATAGCTTTTTTTACCCATTCATAATGAAGATTATTTGGAAGCGGAATATAAACTGCCTGCACTTTGGGGTCTGACAAAAGTGCTTCATACCCTTCGTATGCTTTTTCAAACCCAAACATATCTTTATAATCTTCTGCTTTTTTCAAGCTGCGCCCTGCAATTCCATACCGTTCACAATTTTCTGCCTTCTGCATTCCCGGTATGCTGCAATCTCTGGCAATTCCTGCTGTTCCTAAAACTCCCCATCTTATCTTTTCCATTTTTTTCCTCCTTAGCATTTCAATCCCGCTTTTTTCAGCCATTTTCGATAGCTTTTCATTTTTCCGGCCGGCACATAAACCGATGCTTTTCTCGGAATTCCACGAAAAGCATTCTTCCCAATATTCTTTTTCTTGAGATACATACTCTGAATCTTTACCGTTTTTACTTTGCGGCAGCCGGCAAACGCGTTCTTGCCGATTCCCGTGACACGATAATGGATTCCTTTGTATTTTACATAATTTGGCACTGTTATTTTTTTGATCTTCTTTGAGTTGCTGCCCATGCAGGTGACATCAAAGATACCCTTTTTCGTATTGACGGCATTGACCCGGTAACGAAGTCCTTTTGCCTTAAATAAAGAACCTTTTAACAGATACGAATACGTTATCTTTCTACCATATTCTGTGTCCTCATTCTCATTGGAACCTTCATAATAAAGATTCTTCTGTTCCGATTTACCGGCACTGCTGCTATTGTCATTGGAACTATTCTTTTCATCTTCCAGCGAATATTTTACGATGTGGGAACGTTCTCCACACCGACGGCAGTGAATGGACTTTTCGCCCTGCGTCGTCGCCGTCGCCGGGATATCAATCGTGAAATCCGACTCCCAATCATGTCCCAGTGGCTGCAAATAGGTATCTATGAGCAAAATGCCTCTCTTCCCAGCTGCGTCTGCATACACCTTGTCGCAGTCCCGGCAAATATAATATTCGATATTTCCCGGCTGAGTACATGTCGGTGCCTTTGCTTCAAATTTCTGCATATCGTGTTCATGTTCTGCATCCGTTTCCGGACGAATTGTCGCTCCGGATATTTTTTCAATGTTGTAATAATCCCTCGCATTTTTCGGAGTTAGTATCGTGAAATCTTCGGTTCCAGCTCCTTTCCAAGCGTCCTCTGCTGCCTCTGGTGCTATCTTTGCCTTAAATTTCATTCCTTCCAGGGCGGTACAGCCGGCAAATGCTTTGTTTCCAATATTGGTAATTGTTTTTGGCAATGTCACATAGGTAAGTTCTGTCTGAGCAGCAAATGCATTGGCATCAATAACCGTAACTGTATAAGCCATATCTCCCATCGCAACCTCTGCCGGAATGTTCACTTTACCGGAAATCTTCTCCCCCGGTTTCGCACAAACATGTATCGTCACATTGCCGGAAAGGTCTTCTTCCTTTGTATAACGCACTCCATCTATTTCGATATAAAGAATGTCTCCGCACCTTTCGCACGTTCCTCCGGCATACTTATGTCCCAGCGCCGGAATGACTGTCTGTTCCTCCAGCACCTCACCACACTTCGAGCAATGCCTTCCCTCTGTCACACCGTCTCTGGTACAAGTAGCTGCAACTGCTTCATCAATGACCACCTCGTGAATATGCGATACTTCTCCTGTTTTCTGAATCGTAAAATCTTTTCGAATCGTACCATGGAAAAGCCCCTTACCGGAAATTACCGCTGTCGCCGTTCCGACATTGACATTCTTTTCATAGGAAATCGTATAATCAATACCCTGCTCCAGCACCGTGTCTTTTCGGTAAGATACTGTCACTTCCGGCTTACAGGCATTTCCATCATAGATAAAGGCGTCTTTTGACAAGCTGACATCCATATCCGAAATGTCCTGACTTCCTTCGCCACCGACACGCAGCATAAAGGTCTGCTTAATGCGTGGATTGTACTTCGGATATACACTCAATTTCGTGATTCCTTCCGCCAAAATCTCAAAATGGTCGTATGGTGCATTATTGCTCGCCTTTTCCGGTACTGCTGCCACTTCTTCATTTGTGGATTCCATTACCATATCCTGATAATCCGGGTCTCCATCACTCGCCTGAATCCAACAGTATAACAGGGATCCTACCGGGTTGCTCGTCGGAAAAACCGTCGAATAACTGGAGATAGAACTTGTGCTGTTTCGCCAATACAATTTCATATTTGTCGGCGGAGTAATACGTATCGTATCGCCGCACACAGAACATTTTCCGGTGCTTTTTCCCTCGGAATCTGCCTCTCCATAAACATAATCATGTGCTTTTTTCGCCACGACTTCTTCTATCGTATTCTGGCAAGTGGCACAATAATATTGTTTTTTTCCTTCTTTCGTACATGTAGATTCCGTATACAATGTCATTTTTCTCGGATGATTACATTTTACTGTGATTTCTTTTTGCGCTACGATCGTGTCCCCGGATTTTGCCGTAATGGTAACCGTTCCATTGGTAATTCCTGTCACCTGACCATCCTGCGTCACCGTCGCCACCGCCGGATCCGATGAAGTATAGGTAACATCTTCCATTGACCACACATTACGAATTGCATTGTTTCTTCGAAGTTTCACACGTGGCGTCACCGTCGTCGTTCCATTTGTAAAAATCTGGTCATCCCCGTCCAGATACGTTTCCTGTATATAGTCATTTGATACTTCGATCTTCTGCATCACATCTTCCGGTGCTTCCATTATTGTCTCATCCAAATCCGATTCTGTGGAAAACTCTCCTGCCATTGTTGCCGGATACGGAGCAGCCTCTGAATAAAAACCGCCAAAACCAACATAGGTATACTTCGGGTTGATCATACTTTTATAATGACCGGTTTCCTCACTGAAATCCTGTTTTACCCAATATTGTTTTTCACTGTACCAAAGCAGAATTCCTTCAATCATATCCTTTACATAATAATAAGCAAGATCTTCGGAAGAAGAACTTATCCCATTACTGCCAATGGAAAAAGTATCCTTTTCATTCAAACGGTCATGTCCGGAATCCATAAACCGGAATGCAATTCCCGCTTCTGCCGCACGGATACGTGCAATATACTCCAGATCACTCGACCATTTCAAGGGAACATAATCCGATGGCTGAAGATATCTGCCGGAATCCCTCGGATCCCGTATATTTCCTGCTTCACATGCTTCTTTTCGAATTTCATTGATCTTAGCAAGTGCTTCCTCCGCCTGTGCAAAATAGGATCCATATACACCAACCAGTGTACATCCTTCCGATGCCTCTGTCACATTTGTTTCCAATACTGTCTGTGTTTTCGCTCCTGCCACATTCGCCGGTACAATAAGCGAAAATACCAGCAATCCGGCAAGAATCCTCTTCTTAATTGTTTTCTTTTTCATTTTCATCACTCCATTCATATGTACTAGTTCTGTTCCTTGTCTCCCAGCACCTGCATGATGTCTTCTAAAAACTCTGTCTGGTCACGCCATCTTTGAATGTCTCTGGCAACAACAACAGCAATTCCAAAAACTATTGCGAGAATGGCAATTCCCACTTCCTCTATTGAAAGTTTTTCTTTCCATGGTACCACTTCAAAATATGCCGTCGCCGCCAGCAGCACAAGCGGTATGGAAATTATTTCCACTTGTTTTTTCAGATTTTCAATGTCTCTCTTCTTTTGAACCAGAAAATGACAGAAATCCTCGTTTTCTTTCTGCTGCTCATAGTTTTTCTGAATCCTTGCCTTCCAATCCGAATACTCCGTCACATAGAGGATTCCATCGTCTTTCGCATCCTGTTTTCTCATCTTTTTATAAATATTGTATTCTGCCAGATAGTCAAATCCATACGCGTTATTCTTTGCTTCCATGCGCTTCTGATAAATTTTATTTACTATTTTACTAAAAATGGCAAATAGAATTACTCCCACTGCACATACCACACAAAAAATCAAAACCTTGAAAAGTGCGGCGCGGTAAATGCCAATCCAAAAACCGGCAACGCCCCCCACGGCACACCATACATATTTTGAATTTTTATACGATTTAATCTTATTTAAAGTATCTTGATTCATAGACACCTCCTTTATTCCCACGTCTTCCACACATCCGGCTGATATCCCAATGTCGCCTGTCGGCCATTGCGAACGATCGGAATTTTTAAAATCTGCGGATTTTCAAGTATCTTATCCAATTTATCCTCTTCCGCAATATACGTCACCAACGCAAGAGCATCCCGGTCCTTACATTCTTTGTTAATCATACCTTCCAATCCGCCATTGACGGCTGCCACCGATCGGAATTCGCCTTTGCTTAGTGTCTTTTCCCGCAGATCAATGTATTGAAACCGGATTCCCCGTTCCTTGAAAAAACGCTGTGCTTTTTTCGTGTCATTGTCTTTTTTACTGCCAAAGATTTGGATGTTCATACCTACCTCCTATATTGGATTATTTCACGATAACAATAACTGTCTTCGTTATTCCATAACACTTTACTTTTATTTTTGTCTGCCCCTTCTTCATGCCTTTTAGCATTCCCTTTTTGGTAACTGCTGCAATCTTTTTATTCGCGGAAGCAAACACAACTTTCGTTGTTGGACGGACTTTAACAATAATACGAGCCTTTTTTCCTTTTTTGACCTTTATCATCTTTTTCGCCACTTTAAATGTTGGTTTCTTTACAACAATCCTGCACGTGCTCTGATAACCATCTGCACTCGCAGTAATCAAAGCAGTTCCTGCTTTTTTTGCTGTTACCCGGCCATTTTCATCTACAACTGCCACTTTTTCATTGTCAGATGTATATTTCACTACACTTTCTGTATCAGCACTAAGCTGTATGATTTTTTTCCCTTTTGTATACAATGTGACAGCTGTCTTGTTCAATGTAAATGCCCGCGGTTCACTAGTTCGCGGCAATGGTGTTACCGTTGGTAGCGTTGGAAGTATTACAGGTGTGGCATCGGGTGTTGAGCTTGGTACTTCTGTCGCAGCCGGAGTTGGAACCGTTGGCGTCGGCACCTGCGTTGGCGCTGTTGTTGGCGCTGTTGTTGGCGCTACGGTTGGCGTCGGTGTTGGGGTCATGGTTGGCGTCGGCGTCGGCACCTGCGTTGGTGTTGTTGTTGGCGCTACGGTTGGCGTCGGCGTCGGGGTCATGGTTGGCGTCGGCACCTGCGTTGGTGTTGCTGTTGGCGCTACGGTTGGCGTCGGCACCTGCGTTGGTGTTGCTGTTGGCGCTACGGTTGGCGTTGGCGTCGGCACCTGCGTTGGTGTTGTTGGCGCTGTTGTTGGGGTCATGGTTGGCGTCGGCACCTGCGTTGGCGTTGCTGTTGGCGCTACAGTTGGCGTTGGCACCTGCGTTGGTGTTGTTGGCGGCGCTACGGTTGGCGTCGGCGTCGGGGTCATGGTTGGCGTCGGCGTTGGGGTTACTGTCGGAATCGGCTGTTCTTCACCCACCAAAAGCACTCGCGATATACTCTTGCCGGTTTTCGAATGGGTCAGCGTCAATGTCAGTTCACCCTTACAGTTCTCCCAGTCGTATATAGATACAAGCACCTGATTATATTGGCTTTGCCCCTCGTTAATACAATCCTCATCCCAACTGCAGAAAGCCGCTTCCTCTAAATCAACCGCTTCCCCGTTTTCCTTCGTCAATGCCAAATCGTAATCATAAAAAAGTTCCTCAAACGTTGGCTTATAAACCGTACCATCTGCCTTTTTAAATTCAACCGGATAATAATATTCTTTTCCCTGCTGACTGATCACAGATTTTTTATCTGCATCTCCAATCCAATAAAAGTCATCTGCGTCCTCATTTTCCAGTTTTCCAATAATCCAGGAATATATTTCTTCGGTTTTCTTTTTATTTAATTGAAAATTTGTATACTGCGTGCCCTCAATTGTAAAATTCCCACTCGAAGAGGCCTTTGCCTGTATGTAACAATGATTCTCCACAAATCTCGCCATATATTCTGAGCCATTTACGTTTAATTTTGTTAGACCATAGACTTCTCCTTTTATCTCAAGTGTAGTATCATTTCCAACCAAAACGGAGCCACATGTTTGATCCTCGCCGGCTACCGTTACACCGGTAAAATTGTTTGCAACACTCGGATTCGTTGACATTTGTCTGAGATCAAGCACCGCATTTTTCTCACAAACGACGTTATTTACGTTAAAATCCGCTTCCTTAGGAAGCGTGATCCGCGACTTTTCTGCCATCGTGAGATTATTGATACCGGAAAATGACAAGGTATCAATATGAGCCCCCGCTTTCACATTGACATTCAACTCACCTATCAGATCCGTCTTGTCAAAGTCCGTTACATTACTATCTTTTCCCAGTGTAACATTTACATTTCCTGTCAATGTATGACCATCGGCACCCGCTGCATGAATCTCCGTGTCTACCAATTTGGAGTCCAGTTCTATATCCACTTTGTCTTGTTCGGAATCGCGATAATAATCTCCTGCATAAATTGCAGCTATCTTAGTCTGGGATATGGGATTGACCACTTTAATCGTTGTGTGGCTTCCCATCTTTCCTTCCTCTCCCTGGTACGCGCCACCGCTGATCAATGGCCTCACATCGTCCTGCAATGTACTGGTTCCTACTCTCGTATCTACCGCATCCAACACCAGCGTATGTCCCGCCGCATAAATTGTTGTCCCACGTGCATTCCCTGCCTGCGGCACCATTTGCAGCCACATATCACGAAACGTAACGTCCGCTCCCAGCTGAATCATACTGCGTATTTTCAAACCTGCTGACGTATCTGAACCAACAATTGTGATATCTTTATCAATAAATAATGGTTTCGGAGATTTGTCTTCGTATGTCTCGTATTTGGTGTAGGAGACTTCACCCACAAGTACAAGTGTCTGTCCCGTCTGAATCTGCTTCAAGGCCGTACGTATATTTTGATACGGTCTTTGGGCGGTTCCGTCACCTTCCGTAAGACTGCCTTCTCCATTTTCCACATAAACCTTAACTTCATCTGCTGCATCCGCCGCCTTAATGCCCATTGGAGCAGCTTGGTTCATAATTAACACTAAAATCAATAATAATACACTTACTTTTTTTCTCATATCACACTTCCTTTTCTGGGGTTATAAGTTTACTTTGCTTCAATGTATCAATCAACAGCACATCCGCAGGCAGCCAATCAACAGAATCCAATTCTTCTCTTGTCAGCCATCTTGCCGCCTCATGCTCTTTCAACACCAAGTTCCCTGACTCAATTTCTGCCAAAAAACAATCCATCGACAAACGGAACGTAGGATAATCATATTCTATCGTATCAATAAGACTTCCCACCTTGATTTTGGTATCAAGTTCTTCCTGTATTTCTCGTTTGAGTGCCTCTTGCGGCGTTTCTCCCGGCTCAATTTTTCCACCGGGGAATTCCCAGCCGCCTTTCATATCTCCGTACCCTCTTTGGGTAGCAAAAAGTATTTCTTTTCCTTGTTCATCGACAGCTTTTATAACCGCCGCCACTACACGTATCGTCTTCATATCGTACCTCTATTCATTCACAAAATACTGATAAATATCTTCTCTCACCGGATGACTCATTTGAAGTTGAAAATTCATAATGGGAAGAAATCTTCCTTTGTCATCCTGAATCCGGGTCTGCTCCCAAGCAGCCGGTGTCACTTGTCCCATATAATAGAAATCCGTTCCTTCTCCATCGCTTTTCTTGATGAACAAAAGAACTTTCAGACCACTTTCCGCAGCATGAATCAATTTTTGTGATTCTACACTATCCAATGATACACGGCTCCGAGTCATCCAACTAAAAATCTGATTATTTACAAACTCATCTTCATACATTGTACTCTTTGCAATATCCTCTTTTTTGTGATACGTCACAAAAATCGGACATGTATCATATTTAATCTTATAACCATAAACAGTCGAACTTTCATCCTTTTCCCAATTCAACAAACGGCATATGTCCTTACGTGAATATTTTTGATACAATGACAGTCCAAGATCATCCATCTCTTTTTGGTATACTTCACTATATCTTCGAATTCCAAGTTCTACTATATCTTTCATTTGCCGGATAAATTCGGATCCCCGGATTCTCACATAATATAAAAATGTCCGAGAGATAAATTGATCTTTTTCTTCTGTCAGTATATCTAATTGACTGTATTTTTTTCGTTCAGACTGCGTATTAATAAATTCTCCTTCAAGAACATGAACAGCAGACTCAAACGATTTTTCAGACATTTCCATATTATAATCCTGCCGTAATTTTATCTCCATCTGTTTCTTATTAAATCTTCCCTCTTGCAATAATTGCTGCAGCATAATAAGTTCATAAATACGTTTTCCATTTGCCAGATTCTGGGATACAAATTCCAGACAGGCTTCTTCCCTGTCCGTCATTTCTCCGCTATACTCCTTATCAATCATTTTCAAAAAATGATAATAATTTCCTGCGTATTGAATCAATAGTAACGGATCGACTTCCCCCTGCGTATAAAAATCGACTATACTTGGAATTTTTCCAAGTCGGTCTTTTACCTCAAAATATTTTGCAGACAACATTTTCTTTGTCGTCCTTAAGCCATCGATGGATTCATATATTTTCTTTCTGCTGATTTCATCAAAATGAATCGTACTTGCACCGGGAATAACGCGGCCGCCTTCCCTCAAATATCTTCGGATATTATCTTTATTATAGCTTCTGTCTCCGGATAGTGCAATTGGAATCATGAAATTATTTTTATAATTTCCAATAAAATCGAGAATTACAACATATTCCTTCCCCTCTGCTTTTCGGAGGCCACGCCCCAACTGCTGAATAAATACGATCGGCGATTGAGTTGGGCGAAGCATAATTACTTGATTTACTTCAACAATATCGGTTCCTTCCGAAAAAATATCAACGGTAATCAAATAATCAAGGTAGTCATCGTCTTCCGACTGCACATCCATCGTCAAGCGTTCAATCGCACGTGCTCTCTCCTCTTCGGAATCCGCACCACTCAACGCCATCGTTCTCCAGCCATGTTCATTAAATTTGCGGGACAGTTCCCTTGCCTCTTCAATACGGCTGCAAAAGATCAAGCCTTTCACACGTTCTCCGGAATATCCAAAATATTTTGCCTGATCCATAACATACTTAACACGCTCATCGCTTGTAAGATATCGGAAGTTTTCCAACTGTTCTTCCTTGGTTTTCCCCTCATCCGAAATCATATGAAGATCGGTAATTCCAAAATAATGAAACGGACAAAGCAAATCCTCCTCCATCGCTTGCTGCAAACGAATTTCGTAAGCTATGTTATGATTAAATATCTCATAAATATTTCTTCCTTCTACATTGTCATCCCGCTTATCCGGCGTCGCAGTCATTCCCAATGTAAATTTCGGGGTAAAATAGTCCATCACCCGCTTAAAACTCTCCGCACTTGTATGATGTGCTTCATCATAAATACATGCTTCAAAATATTCTTTTGGAAACTTTTGTAAATTTTCCATCTTGCTCAACGTCTGAACCGTAGCAAATACAAAATCCGCTTCATAATCATGCTGATTACCGGAAACAATCCCGGCTCGTATTTTGCTTCCAAACACCTTTTCAAAAGAATTCTTAGCCTGCTTTGCAATTTGATTTCTATGTACTAAAAATAAAACTCTTTTAAAGCCAAGTTCTCGCATCGCAAATGCAGAAGCATAGGTTTTTCCGGTTCCGGTGGCAGAGATCAAAAGTGCCCTGTCATTTCCCTGTTTTATAAGTTTCAGCAATTCATAAATAAACGCCCGCTGCATAGAATTTGGTTTTAAAGAATAGGCTTCAATAGACGGAACCGATTCCCTTTTCGCAATTTCTTTTTGCTCGGAAACCATCTTTTCGAACAATTTTTTCTCTTCGAATCTCTTCCGATATTCTTCAATAAATTCGTCATATTCTTTTGTACACTCTTCTGCATTCCATATCCGCTCAAATTCCGTCACAATATCTTGTATCATTTCACCCTGACCGGTGGAAACCATCTTCGTATTCCATTCCATATTTTTTGTCAAAGCATCTTGCGTCAGATTCGAACTTCCTATGATAAAATGATATTCTTCCTCTTTTTGAAAGATATATCCCTTGGTATGAAAGCCACTTCCGGCACGTTCTGTTTGATACATGCGAAGCTGCACATTGGAGAGACCTGCCAATGTGTCCAATGCCGACGGATCACTAAAGCACAAATAATCTGTCGTCAAAATACGGCCCTTTATCCCCTTATGTTCCAATTCCTTCAACGTCTGCAAAAGCGGCGTAATACCGCCTCTTGTAATAAACGCTACACTGATCGCGAATTCATCACAATGACGCAATTCATCCTCAATTGCCGAAAACACCTTCTGTCCCTTTTCATTGTCATTGTAAACAAACTGAGGGCGATATGCTAAATTAGAGTTCTGCGTCGCATCTATAAACGCTGTATTTAATCCCTTTTTCAATTCTATGATGTTTGTATTCATTATTGTTTCTCCCGGTTTAATTATGGTACTATGATTTCACTCAACTATCTAAAACCATAATACCATAAAAAAGCGCTTGATAAAAGCATGATTTCCGCGTGCTTATTTCTTACTCTTCGCCACTCCAATTACTACCGCCACAATAATACAAACAAGGATAAGAACTGGCTGTGTCATCAAATATAGCACAAACGCAAAAAGTGCAAATCCTGCTACGAATTTAATGATAACTTCGATTCCAGACCAATCCCCATCACATGCAGCAACAATTGAAAAAAAGATAAACATTAAAATTCCTGTCAAAATTCCCATAATACATCCACTTCTTTTGTCTTTTACATAATCTGTTAACGATTATCCAAGCTATTTTCCCAATTCCCAAAATGCGACCGCACTTGCAGCTGCCACATTCAACGAATCGACTTCATGCGCCATCGGAATATTGACGATAAAATCACTTTTCCGTATCGTCTCATCACACAGTCCATCTCCCTCTGTCCCCATGAGAATCGCAAGTTTGCCCTCTTCTTTCAACGCCGGTGAATCTATGCTGATCGAACCCTCACAAAGTGCCATAGACACTGTTTTGAAGCCCAAATCACACAATAACTCCATATACACTTTTTCTGTCTCATCAATAAATGTCCACGGCACCTGGAAAACCGTTCCCATACTGACTCGAATCGCCCGCCGGTACAACGGATCGCTGCACCCCCGTGTAAGTAGCACCGCATCCATCCCCAATGCCGCCGCAGAACGAAATATCGCCCCTACGTTAGTCGGATTCATGACATTTTCCAATACTACGATTCTCCGGGCATCTCTTACCACCTGCTGAATTTCCGGAAGTTTTCTCCGCCTCATCGCGCACAATGCGCCTCTGGTAAGCTTAAATCCGGTAATTCCAAGCAAAACGTCTTCCGTAGAAGTGTAAACCGGTACACTTTCATATTTTGCCAAAATATGCGCCATCTGGCCCAGTACGTCCTTTTCTTCCAAAAGAAACGAAATCGGCTCGTAGCCATCTGCAAGCGCCCGCCCAATCACCTTGGGGCTCTCCGCGATAAATACGCCTTCTGACGGTTCAAATCTATGCAGCAATCCAGCTTCCGACGTACTTGCATATAAAGCCAGCTCCGGACATTTCAAATCATCTATGTGTATCAGATTCATTTTTTGACTATTCTCCTTATCTTTTTGACCGTCCATTTGCGTTACGTCCAGCACTTTCTGCATCTGCTGCAATCGCCGCATCCTTTCTGACGTGGCTCCGGGCTCCATGGCTTGCACAAAACATCAATTTTTCCGGCATCATATCTCTCTGTGGTACCCAACATTGAAATCTGAACAATATTTTGCGGCAGCTCCGTTATCGTAACCGGTTCCATACGAACTTTGGAGCGATCCATACAACTCTGCACTCGCACCGGATAAAACTGTTGCAAGCACTCCCCGTCTGCTTGATTGATAACCATGAGCGACTGAGAAAAAAGCCGGATTTGTTTGCCGGAATTTTCCCCGCCGCAGATGATTTTGTCATTTTCCGACAATTTTATTGAGTTTGTCAAAATTTCCACTTCTTTCATTTTCGGATTACAAAACATATTCCGATAAAATTCTTCCAATCTTTCCAATATCTACAGCACCCTTAAATTCAAATTTAGCTGTAAATCCATTGGTAAACATAATATATAACTCCGAATCCGGAATCATTTCCAAAAAACCCGGTGTTTGAATTGAAAAATACTGAATTTTGGAATACGGCATGGTTGCAAATGATTTCCTTTTTCCCGTAATTCCCTGCACATCCACTGAAATAATTCGTTTATTGGTAAATATCAATTGATCACGAACTGTCTGAAATGCAAATTCAATCTGTTCACCACCAATCAACAATCCGTCCACTTCTTTACGAACTTCCTCTACATTAATTGGTTTTAAATTAAATACACTATTACTATTAAAATTAACTGCCATTTTGTTATCCTCCTTATTTTATCTCTTATAGCAATCATTTTTTGATAAATTTATCCTTTTTCTTTTGTAATTTTCAAATACAAGTATTTCTTCTTTTGTTTTTTTATCTTTTTCAATTTTACCACAACCTGCTTTTTCCCATTCACCCATCGCACTTCTTTTATCTTTTTCCTGACAAGAAATCGTATCGTCGCTTTATCAAGCTTCAACGCTCGATTCTTTCCCGTCTTATAAACAATTTTAACACAAATTTTCCTGCCCTGTTTTTTTGCTCTTTTTTCCACCTTACGAACCGCTTTTTTCAAAGCCGGATAAAGTTTTCTGTTCTTTTTCAATTTCACCACAACAGTAACGTCTTTTTGCTTTCCGGATATATTTGGTTCTGCTGAAGGCGTCGCTGTAGAATTTACATCCGGTGCTTGCGTCACTACCGGCGAGTTCATCGGTGGCAATGCCGGCATATCCGTCACAGCAGGCGTCTGTGTCGGCGGCAATGTCGGTGTAGATGTCGCGGCGGGCGTCTTCGTCGGCGTTGCTGTCGCACTTGGTGTTTTTGTTGGGCGCACTGTCGGAGTTGTCGGCGGCGACAAGGTTGGCTCTGGCGTTGCTGGCTGTTGTGTCGGCGTTGCTGTTGGCGACGTGGTTGGAGTTGCCGTCGCACTTGGAGTCGCTGTCGCCGGCTCCAGCGTTGGTTTTATCGTTGGAGAAGCCGTTGGCGTCACAAGCGGCTCATCCGTTTCCGCCGGTGTCGGTTTCGGAGTCTCAACAACCTCCGCAGCCACCTGATAATAGTATGTAACATCCACATTTTCTCCAGCAACATTTACAACATTTCCATCCGAATCACTTCCTATATAGGAATAGCCGGCCAGCTGTGGATTTCTTAATGTATATGTAGAATTTGCCGGCACGTAAACCGTAGTTGTTTCCGCTTCCGGAATGTCTTCTGTCGTGCCATCTTCCTTTTTCAATTTGTAATGCAGATTGACCATGCTCCAAGCCTGCTCCGCCGTTTTGTCCGTAGCCAAAACTTCTCCCGTATCCGCATCCACAATTTTTCCCTCCATTTTATCGCCACTAACCAGTCCGGAAACACCCGGAATCGTGATAGAAAGTGATTCTTTTGCAGCTTCCGGATCATACCAGTTCGCAAGTGCAGGAATCGTGTAATTTTTCTCTTCTGAATATTTTACTGTCGTACCATCTGCCCCAATAATCCGAAAAGTCATTTTCAAATGCTGTTCACGATTTACCATATTTTGTACCACCGTTCGAAATTCCAGATTCCAGTTATTGGCTTTGGTAATATGTTTCTCGCTGATTCTATATTTTTTGCTATCCTGGTCCAATGTCCCCGTTTTGCTATGTGGAATAGAAATCTCCGGATCAGCCACATAAATCGCCGCCGGCCGGCTGACATAATCCGGATTATTCAGATTTCTTGCCAACTCCATTTTGCACACCTCACAAAACGGCTGACCAAGCCATCTCATCATGCATTCACGGCTCGGAGCAAATGCCGTCTCCGTTCCCGCCTGAGTAACTCCAATCCCACGGAATCCAAGCATTTTCGCCCACTTAATCGTCTCCGGATTCGTGGTATCCGAGGTATTTGGGTTATTCGTATACCTCTCATATTCATCTCCCAAACGCCCGATACTGTGCGCAATCTCATGCGCCATAACTGTTCCATTCTGGTTATCTTCTGAATTTGCGGAAAAGGAAAATAATGAATTATGAGAGGCCCCAAAACTCCCTTCTGAATTGCAAAGCACATGGATCGTACCAACATTGGCGCCCGCATCCAAATAGCTTTCCTCCAATTCCTCTCTCAATGTTTTGGCCTTATCCGTCCCACCGCTTGTAAATACAAGTGCTTTTCCATGTGCTGCAACATGAAAATAGGTATCTACACTCTTGCCCCCATATTCGCTGATTCCCGACTCATTGGAAACCGCCTGCACCGCATAAATATTGATGCGGTCCGAATACTCTTTGTAAGGAGACCACGTCAACATCCCTCTCGCCTTCTCAGCCGCATCCTGCAAAAACTTGTCCTGTTCCTCTAGCGTATAACCATCGCCCATGATCACAATAACAAAATTTTCCTTATCATCTCCCGCCTTATGAATCACATGCACCGGAAATGTGGTTTTCTGCGTTGTTTCATTTTTAGACACGGTCGTACCCTGGGATTGCACCAAATCAGCATCCGCGCTGGCGACGTCCTGTGGGATTATGGAAAATAGTATTGATATGATAAGCAATAGTGCTTGAAATTGTTTTTTCATTCGTTTCACCTCGTGTTTGTGATGGGTTGGGGGTTACTGTTTTTTATTAAATATATTGATATTATACTCGTTTGTGGGGGGATTTTCAATGCAAATTGTGAGGAATGGTGTTTTTGAGAAGATTTAGAGACAGCATTTTTCTTTGAAATAAAACGATATCTCATCAAGTGCTATGCACATTTTTTTACGCGTAGGTGTTTCCAGTATGCATGCAATCTTTTTTCCATTGGGATACAGTCTATGTTCGCTTCCGAGAGACAACTATGCTCCTGACTCACCACAAGCAAATCTTCCATATGTATTTTCAATAATCTGCTTAATACATAAAGGTGGTTTACAGAAGGCAGAATCGTCCCCTTAAACCAACGATAAATAGGTTGTGGACATGACAAGTGGAGAATTTTCTGTATATCTTTAACTGTATATCCTGCATTTCCAATTGTCTTTTTCAACAAAAGTCCTGTTTTCTTCATATCAATATTTTCGTACATAAACACTCAACTCCTTTAGCAAAATTCTCCCTCCGTCCAATCAAACGGATAATTTGGATCTTCCCAATATTTCACAGTATACCATGGTCTTTCAGGCACATGAAAACGCTTCCTTGCCTGCTTTTCTTTTTCGGCATATATTCGATGGCTAAATGGCATATATATCTCCGCCTCATGTTCGCTACATGGTACAGTATATAATGTTGGACCTCTATCTTTGAAAAAAGGATCAATTTCATAAACCCATTTAAACGGTTCTGGCTGTCGCTTGCTATGGCTATATACCCTGTCATAATACTGCTTCCATGTGTACTTTTTACCATACTCATCATAGATACCAACTATGTTCTTATTTTCAAGGCAAAAATCTTCCAATTCCTTAAATGTTCTGATCGCCCTATGTCTTTGAAACAAAGGACGCCAGCCTATACTCAGTTTATTAAGATGAACTTGATAAGCCAAATAAGGTTCGTCTACAATCTTGTATTCTTCTTCTGTTATTCCATATTCCTTTTCAACTGCAAAATACTTCCTCATCAATTTCTTGCTTTTACTCACAAGATAAAAATTCGTTCCCATAAGATATCTCCAATCTTTTGATTTTATGATACCATATAAAAAGTATTATTGCATTGGACTGTTAGTCCAATGTGAGCATGTAATATTTTTTGCATAACGATGTAAATTTCATTTACACTAACCTATGATACCCCCCATACTTCTAATGCTTATAGATCAGTTTGAAAAGCGAAAGTTGTCTTCCCCATGCTAAAAGTTCTACGAAAAAACCTAAACACTCATTTCAACTATTGTGTCATTTTTTTCAATGCACATCTATCATCTTCACAATCACACCATGCATCATTATTAGAACAACAATAACGCCCTTGAATCATCATATTTGTGATGTCTTCTACTGAATTAGCCAAAATCTTTTCTCTCCAAATTGTAACATTGCAATTCTTCAACGAGCAATATACTTTTTCCATAATAATCAGCCTCCTCATATAATCAAGTGTTTTTTATTGAAAATTCAAGGTTTCTCAACCTTTTTATCTCAGCGAATAAACCATAGCTATGAGCATTTCGATGTATCCGGTACTGAAATAGTGGTTTTAAGGTATACGAAATAAAACGTCATTGTTTTTCCGCTTTACTGGCCTTGTGTATACCCATCCCTCTATGGCAGCTATCCTCCTATATCTACCAGAATCATCTCCGTCTCCAGAGATCCTAACTTCCTTCGTCCTGCCTGCCCATAACCAGGGTGTCAGCTATGCTCCCTTAAATAGATTACATCCTATAATGGTTTAGTTGTCAAGACAAAAATTTGATATTTTTATAATGAACTGATATGTTGACGGGTTACATGGAAAATGTGTGAAGCATCTCCCGGATTTTTATATTATGCGGCTGCTCTGGCTGCATCCAGAAGCATTACCGGATAGTATACCTCGGCAGGCCGTTTGTTCCAAATTGACTGATGGCATCTTTCAAAGTTATAGGTGTAGATATACCTTTCGATGGCTTCTCTTGCTTCCTTGAGATTAGCATACTCCGTGAGATATGCTTCCTCATACTTGAAACTGCGAAACCAGCGTTCAATCATGATATTATCTGCCCATCGGCTTTTGCCATCCATGCTTTGACGGATTCCGCTATTACGAATAAAATCGATGTATTTGTCACTGGTGAACTGGCTGCCCTGATCCGAGTTGATGATTAACGGCTTAGCTACTTTAAATGCTTTTTTACAGGCGTTGATGACCATGGTGGTATCCAGAGTATCATCAATATCCCAGCCAACGATACAATGGCTGTACCAGTTGATAATGGCTGTCAGGTAAAGAAAGCCGTGCTTCATTGAAATGTATGTAATGTCAATCGACCATGCCTGATTGGGACAGTCTATGACTGCATTACGAAGCAGATACGGACAGACTTTTGCCTGCTTCACGCGCTTAGACAGATTCATCTTTGGATAAATCGGTGTAATGTCCATTTCACGCATATATCTGCCTGCTTTACGGCGTCCAACCTGATATCCGCGCAGTTTAAGTTGAGCAGACATCTGACGGGCTCCCCAGGTAGGATTATCCGTATGCAGATGGTCAATGATAGCCTTGCATTCCAGTTCTTCCTCTGAAACGGGGATGCCGCCATAATATACGCTGGTACGATTGATTCCAAGCAACTTTGCACCGGTAGAAACTGGCAATTCTTTAGTCGCCGAAAGGTTTCGGACTAAATTTACTCTCGTAGTCAGGTCCGACAACTTCTTCAGA
>ERZ827496.447-NODE-447-length-58915-cov-6.087122_pt1 | contig 58915 bp, 56 predicted proteins | sample MGYA00519769_ERZ827496 | MGnify/ENA primary metagenome ERZ827496 (study PRJEB31778, sample SAMEA3449327) | human gut metagenome | biome: human gut; feature: human-associated habitat; material: faeces | place: United Kingdom | collected 2010/2012 ...
CGATGGTAGTGTGGGGTCTCCCCATGCGAGAGTAGGGAACTGCCAGGCATCAAATTCGTTCCTTTTCCCCTGACAAGGAAAATAACAGGAACACACTGATATCAGACAATTTCTGATATGAGAGAAAGAATCGGTGGAGCGGTAGTTCAGTTGGTTAGAATACCTGCCTGTCACGCAGGGGGTCGCGGGTTCGAGCCCCGTCCGTTCCGCCACTTATTCGCGAAAAAGCCTGCTAGAGATAGCAGGCTTTTTTGTTTTTGCGTTTAACAGCAGACGTCACTTCATATTCGTTCCTTCCTCAATTAGCCTCGTGCTTACGTAGTTTTACCAGCTGATTCCGCTCTTACAGTTGTTTTTCGCCCGTTTAGTCCCTATAACAAAGTAAGGCTAAGGTTAGCGGATCATTTTGATGTCTCTATGGAAGGAGTATAATTATCTGATGATTGTTTGAGCAATTGAATGCGTTTTTACTAACAGGCGGCGAAAGTGCGGAAAAAAAATTATGCCATGCGTTACGTGGCGGGTCTTCCTGCTGAGCGAGTATTCCCCGGCGCGATGAACGAGCTGGGGCAAACGTTGCCCGTTACTCAATCTCTTCCCACGGATAATGTTCTACGCATTATGGTGTGGAATATATTTAAACAGCAGCGTTCAGATTGGCTATCCGTCTTAAAGGAATATGGCAAAAGTTCTCAGTTGGTTCTTTTGCAAGAAGCGCAAACAACGCCAGAATTGGTGAAATTTGCAACGAGTAATTATCTTACTGCCGATCAGGTACCTGCATTTTCGTTTCCGCAACATCCCTCTGGGGTGATGACCTTGGCTGCTGCGCATCCAGTTTATTGCTGCCCGTTACGTGAGAAAGAGCCTTTAATTCGATTATCAAAATCAGCCTTGGTGACGGTCTATCCGCTGTTTGATGGACGACTATTGATGGTGGTGAATATTCATGCGGTAAACTTTAGCTTGGGCGTAGATGTTTATAGTAAGCAGTTAGACCCTATCGGTGAGCAAATTGCTTTGCATAAAGGTCCTGTCATTATGGCCGGTGATTTTAATGCATGGAGTAAACAGCGAATTAACGCCCTTCAGCGGTTTGCAAGTGGTATGGAGCTACAGGAGGTCAATTTCACTAACGATCATCGTCGTACGGCCTTTGGGCGTCCTCTCGACTTTGTTTTTTATCGTGGTCTTGGTGTTGTTGAAGCGTCCGTTTTAGTGACGCAGGCATCAGATCATAACCCGCTGTTAGTCGACTTCAAACCCGACTAAGTCTCTGGCTGAGATTGCAGACATAAAAAAAAGCGCCTTTCGGCGCTTTTTTGCGTTTTGTAGCACTTTGACTACACACTACTTACCCGATTAGGTATTTGAGTTCGCAGAGTCTCGTACATACAGCGTGAGCATATCACCTGGCTGGATTTGACTTGCTTTTGTAATGACGCTGTTCCAACGCATTACATCATTGATGTTAACACCATGACGTTTTGCAATGCTGGACAGTGAGTCGCCTTTACGTACCTTATAAGTAATGCTGCTGTTATCAGCGATAGACCTGCTGGCGTTATTTGCTACCTGCAGTGTCTGACCGGCTTTCAACTTGCTGTTGCTGCGCAAATTATTCATGCTCAACAACTGTTTCTGACTGATATTCAAACGCTTGGCAATTGTAGAGATCGTATCCCCTGAACGAACTTTATAGCTAGAAGCTTGCGCTTTAGACGATGTATTCGTTGAGGCTAACTGAGCGTTCGGCTGGATTGCAGCAATTTCGCCTTCGGCCAGAGAATCTTTAAACTGCTCTACGTGTGCTTTAGGCACCATGATGTAGTGAGGACCATTTGGCGCAGTTACATTCTTTTTGTAACCCGGATTAAAGGCCTTCATTTTTGTCAGTGACATGCCTGCCATTTCTGCGGCTTGAGTCAGCTGAATCTGCTGTCCTACATCAACTTTTGCTAGCGCACGCTGGTCGTTAGACTTAGGCAGTTTAATGCCATAACGTTTGTTATTCTTGATCAAATCACTTAACGCAAGCATCTTTGGAACATAGATCGATGTTTCACGTGGCAATGATAAAGACCAAAAGTCAGTCGGCAAACCTTTACGCTTATTCGCTTTGACTGCCTGCATTACACGGCCTTCACCGCTGTTAAATGCAGCCACCGTCAATAACCAGTCACCGCCAAACATGCGGTTCATTCGCTGCATCATATCCAATGCTGCGGTGGTAGAGGCGGCAACATCACGTCGTCCGTCATACCACTGGTTTTGTTTCAACCCGTAATTGCGCCCCGTCTGAGGAACTATCTGCCAAAGCCCTGCGGCGTTAGCGGATGACGTTGCGTGTGGGTTAAAAGCGCTCTCCACTATGGGTAGTAGTACCAGTTCCATCGGCATTTTACGTTGCTTAATCTGCTCGACTATCCAGTACATATACGGCTCTGCCCGTAATGTTACATCGTGGAGATAGCTCTTATTTTTTAAAAACTTATTTTTTTGTTCGCGGATCCGGCTATTGTCCGGAACCTTCATCTTCAGGTCGTCACTAATGAAGCCCCACAAATCTTCCTGCGCGATGTTGCTAGTACTTTCGTTTAGCCATCGCGCGGAGGTCGCTCGTGCGTCCTTTGAGGGCTGTCCTGCTTCACTTCGACTGACTGAAGACAAACTCTGTGCATGCTGTTCAGGCTCTTTAGCGTGATGGTTTACGCCTTGGCACCCGACCAGCAACATAGAGGCAAAGATAATTGCTTTAGCCTTCATGTGTGTGTCTACTGGTGATTAAAAGACGAGCAATAATACTTTGCTTAGCCTCAAAACACAACAAAAAGCTTCAGAAGCTGTCTTTCATGTCGCGTAGGCGAGCAAAAACTTGCCAAGTCTCATTTGGGTGATTTTCGAGTCCAATATTTCGTTGTAAATCATTGTCATAACAACGTAAAAAAGGATTAATTTCCTTCTCTATTTTCAACAAAGAAGGCACGCTAGGTTGATGTTTTAACCGCAATTCCTTAACTTGTTTCTGATATGTTTCAATCTCTTTGTTTTCTGGTAAAACGTATCTTGCAAACCTAAGATTTGATTCGGTATATTCATGAGCGCAACAAATCAAAGTGTTATCAGGAAGTTGCGCAATGAGTTGTAAAGAGGCGTACATCTGTTCGGGCGTGCCCTCAAAAATACGTCCACAACCCGCTGAAAATAAGGTGTCTCCACAGAATAAATAGGGCATGGCATAGTAGGCAATATGACCGAGAGTATGTCCTGGCACATCCAACACGCTGAAATTCAGGCCTAATACGGTAATTTCATCATGCCCTTGAACCTGCTGGGTACAACCGTGGTTCACGGTTTCTTGAGGCCCATACACTGTTATATCGGGATAGTTTTGCAAAATCTCGCCCACGCCGCCTACGTGATCATTATGATGATGCGTAAGTAGGATGGCTTTAGGAGTAAGCTTATTTTCCGTCAGGTAATGTAAAACTGGGGACGCAACGCCAGGATCAACAATCAGGCATTCGCGCTGTTCGTTAGCGAGTAGCCAAATGTAGTTATCTTGCATGGCAGGGATACTGATAAGATTCATAATCGATGACTCTCCATTGAGTTATTCCCCAAAAATAGGTGAACGGATGAAACCAGCACAGATAACACGTACGATTTCCTCTCCACTGTCATGGAGTGAAATCCCTTGGGGAGAATATTACCGTGCTGCGTTAGAGCAACAGCTAACGCCTTGGTGGCCTAAGCTGTTTGGTTATCATCTGTTAAAAATTGGCCCGCTAAGCTCCCAGATTTCTACTGAAAAATGTGGGATCTCTCATCAGGTTAGTATCGGTGCGAAAGGGGATAACATGCAGGTTATCGCCGATCCCTATCGTCTACCTTTCTCCGCGAAATCTGTGGATGCGTGTTTACTCTCACATACGCTGAGTTTTGCAAGCGATCCCCACCGTATGCTGCGAGAAGTGGATCGAGTCCTTATCGACGATGGTTGGCTAATCTTAACGGGATTTAATCCAACCAGTCTTGTTGGGCTAGGTAAACTGGTTCCGGGTTTGCGTAAACGCTTACCTTATAGCAGTCGAATGTTTAGCATGATGCGTATGCTAGACTGGCTACAGCTCCTCAATTATGAGGTGTTGTATGAACACCGTTGCCAAATTTTGCCTTGGAATCGCCGCGGTGGCTTGTTTATTGGTAAACATCTGCCGGTTTTAGGCTGTCTAAGTATCATTGTGGCTCGTAAGAGAACGATACCCCTCACGCCGACCTCCCTACGCGAAAGAAGTCAGCGAGCGAGCTGGCGTGGAACCGTTGGCGCAACAAAAAGTTTTCGTAAGCGTTCTGACTAATAGTACAAACTGGCGACGCTTATTTGCTTTCTGGCTGATAGCCTGTGTCATCTCTGTCTGGAGAACCCGCCGCTGCGCGGGCAAGCTCATCGCAGCGTTCGTTTTCGATATGTCCTGCGTGGCCTTTGATCCAAACCCATTCAATTTTGTGTGATTGGATAGCGAGATCAAGGCGCTGCCACAAATCCACGTTTTTAACCGGTTTTTTGTCTGCTGTTTTCCAGCCACGCTTTTTCCAGTTATGGATCCATTGGGTGATTCCTTGGCGAACATACTGGCTATCACTGCATAAAATAACCGAGCATGGATCTTTCAGCGTTTCCAATGCAACAATAGCCGCCATCAACTCCATGCGGTTATTAGTCGTTAGGTAATACCCTGCGCTCAGAGTCTTCTCATGTTGCTTATAGCGCAAAATGGCACCGTAGCCACCGGGGCCTGGGTTACCGAGGCAAGAACCATCGGTGAAAATCTCAACCTGTTTTAGCATCTCTGGTAGACTACTCCGCAGTCAAAACCGTAAGTCTGACATAAAGTGACATTATGAGCACAGGAATAACTCGACAGATCGTTCTCGATACAGAAACCACCGGTATGAATAAGCTGGGGGTTCATTACGAAGGACATCGAATCATTGAAATTGGTGCGGTTGAAGTGATCAACCGCCGTTTAACAGGCCGTAACTTCCATGTTTACATTAAGCCCGATCGTCTTGTCGATCCAGAGGCCTATGGTGTTCATGGGATCAGTGACGATTTCCTGTTAGATAAACCGACCTTTGCTGATATTGCCGATGAATTCTTAGAGTTCATTCGCGGTGCTGAACTGGTTATTCATAATGCACCGTTTGATATCGGGTTTATGGACTACGAGTTCCGTAAGCTCAATCGCGATATTCCGAAGACGGAAACCTTCTGTAAGATCACCGACAGCTTGGTGATGGCGCGTCGCCTGTTTCCTGGTAAGCGTAATAGTTTGGATGCGCTATGCAACCGTTATGAAATAGATAACACCAAGCGTACGCTGCACGGCGCATTACTTGACTCCCAAATACTGGCTGACGTCTATCTCACCATGACAGGCGGGCAAACCTCACTGACTTTCTCTATGGAAAGCGAAGGGGAGAAGCCAAGACCTACCGGTGAAGTGCAAAAAATTGTCCGTAAAATGCAGGCATTAAAAGTGGTGAGAGCAAGTGCGGAAGAATTAGCCGAACATGAGCACCGTCTTGATCTGGTGCAGAAGAAAGGCGGCAGCTGTTTGTGGCGTGCTGAATAGCTTTTTTTGTACGGAATCTGTTGAAAAATAGCCAAAAAGATGAAAAACCGTTCAGTTGAAAATCTTTGTTAGAAAAACAGTTGACGAGTTTGTGCTACATCCGTATCATCCGCCTCGTTCCCACAAGGAACAACGCGGAGCGGTAGTTCAGTTGGTTAGAATACCTGCCTGTCACGCAGGGGGTCGCGGGTTCGAGCCCCGTCCGTTCCGCCACATTTAGAAGCCCTGAGTCAGCAATGACTCAGGGCTTTCATCTATTTATCGTTTCGTGAGTTTCCTTTCACAAATTCACCACGATGACCCCTCTATTATTTATCTTGCTTTGAATCATCAAAAACAGATTCGGAAAATCCGAACGCCGTCATATTTTTGATATAAAACCGAACGCAATAATTTTCCTGGCTACACTTTGATCATCAGCGTTTAACCGGATGATTTCCTCATGATGACCTTACGCCAGCTCCGCCATTTCATCGCCGTTGCCGAAACCGGCTCGATTTCAGCGGCTGCGCAGACGGTTTTTGTCTCACAGTCTTCGCTAACTCAAGCCATTCAGTTACTGGAACAGGAAATCGGCGCTGTCTTATTTAAGCGCCACGCCAAGGGAATGGAGCTGACGCACCAAGGTCATCAGTTTTTGCGTCAGTCATACCTGATCCTTGCTACCGTCGAAAACGCTAAGCGCAGCCTTGAACTCGGTTGTGAGAATCTGAGTGGTACACTCAAAATTGGCGTAACCAGCTTAGTCGCCGGCTACTTTTTAGTGGATATGCTGACGCGTTTTCGTGCGGCTTATCCCAATGTCACTACGCAATTAGTTGAAGATGAACGCCCCTATATCGAACACCTGCTGGTTAACGGCGAAATTGATATCGGCGTGCTGATCCTTTCGAACCTTGAAGATCGTGATGCGCTACAAACTGAAGTTCTGATGCATTCGCCATATCGCTTATGGCTCCCGCCATTACACCCTCTATTGGAAAATGACAGTATCCGCTTGGCCGATGTGGTGAAAGAGCCGCTGATCCAGCTCAACACTGACGAAATGGGAAGCCACCTGCGCCGCATTTGGGAAAAAGCCAAATTGACACCCACAATTGCCATGCGCACCGGTTCAACGGAAGCCGTGCGTAGCCTCGTTGCGGCAGGGATTGGTGTGGCTTTGCTGCCCGATATGGCCTATCGCCCATGGTCACTGGAGGGAAACATGATTGAAGCTCGCACTTTGGTTGATACGTTAGAGCCGTTAGACATAGGGCTGGCATGGCGTCGCGGAAGCGCGCGGCCAGAGCTGGTTACGCCATTCTTGCAGATCGCGCGTGAGAACAGTGCGATGAGGAAGCTATCACCAAAATAATGACCTGCTTCACATTAATGGTGGGTATCGGATTTTATGAATGCCGCCTTCACTATTTCATATTTGCCGCTGGCTAACGGCTGCTCTAGGCTCAAGTAAATGAGATTTTACATTTCAATTACAAGTTAATGACATTTAAGTGATGTCGTTTCCTAGAGGTTGCCGCAATGAGCAGCATAACGTACAGACTCAGCACCCAACAGTTTATTGATGGACAGCTAGTCACTGGTGAAGGGCCGGAGGAGCAGTTAATTAATCCGGCCAACGGTGAGGCACTGTTGTTGCTGGCTGAAGCGTCTGCCCAACAGGTTTCTGATGCGGTTGAGTCTGCCGAGCGTGCATTTCTGAGTTGGTCTAGAACCCTACCTGCTCGCCGTGCTTCTCTACTACTCGCCATTGCTGATGTGATTGAACGCAATGCTCTTCAGCTCGCTGAGCTTGAGTCTCTCAACTGTGGCAAACCTATTCATCAGGCACTTTCAGATGATATTCCCGCCGCGATTGATACCTTCCGCTATTTTGCGGGTGCAGTGCGCTGTCAGCACGGGCAACTAGGTGGTGAGTATCTTGAAGGGCATACCTCGATGATCCGCCGTGATGCCATTGGCGTTGTGGCCTCTATTGCGCCGTGGAACTACCCGCTGATGATGGCGGCGTGGAAAATGGCTCCCGCGTTAGCTGCGGGTAACACCGTGGTATTCAAACCCTCTGAGCATACGCCGTTATCCACGCTGGCTCTGATCCCTTTGCTTAAAGATATCGTCCCTACAGGCGTGATTAACGTCGTTTATGGGCGCGGTGAAACCGTAGGCAATTACTTGGTGAATCATCAGTTGGTTCGCATGGTTTCCCTCACCGGCGACATTGTGACTGGGCAGAAAATCATGCAGGCCGCGGTGAAAAACGTCAAACGCACTCATCTGGAACTGGGGGGCAAAGCGCCCGTCATCGTGTGTGATGATGCCGATTTAAACGAGGTGGTCGCTGGAATTCGCCGTTACGGTTTTTATAACGCAGGGCAAGATTGTACCGCGGCCTGTCGCGTTTATGCCGATCGAAAAATTTATGACGCACTGGTGGAGTCGCTTGGACACGCCGCCGGCTCGTTGAGATATGCCCGCCATGACGACCGAGAAAACGAAATGGGGCCGCTTATCAGCGCCCGCCAGCGCGACCGCGTTGCCAGCTTTGTCGAACGGGCGCTTAGTCACCCCCACATTGAACGAATTACCGGTGCCCAAATGCATAGCGGTCCTGGTTTCTTCTATCCTCCGACGCTTCTCGCGGGTTGCCAACAGCAGGATGAAATTGTTCAGCGCGAGGTTTTTGGCCCTGTGGTGAGCGTTACGCCGGTCGATTCTCTGGAGCAGGCGCTGCAATGGGCAAATGAATCGGAATATGGATTGGCCTCTTCGGTGTGGACAAAAAATATCGATCGCGCATGGCAGCTTGCGGCACAGCTCCAGTATGGAACCACTTGGATTAACACCCATTTCACTCTAGTCAGCGAAATGCCGCACGGCGGCCTCAAACGTTCTGGCTATGGTAAGGATTTGTCCTGCGATGCTTTGCAGGACTACAGCGTAGTGCGCCACATCATGGCGAAAATAAAACCGCAGTTTTGAGATTGAAGCCAGTGATGACATAACAAGGCAGTTCATCTGCCGCTTTATATAAGAGACAGGGGATAGCAATGAAAAATACATTTATTGTCACAGCGCTTTCAGCGCTCTGTATCAGCGGGCTGGGCGGAATTGCGACGGCTCAGGCAGATGGACTTCCGCAAAAGCTCGGCCCCGCAGAAGGGCAGTTAGATATCATTACTTGGCCAGGTTATATCGAACGAGGTCAGAGCGATAAAAACTATGACTGGGTAACCCAGTTTGAAAAAGACACTGGTTGTAAGGTCAACATTAAAACGGCGGCGACGTCTGATGAGATGGTCAGCCTTATGGCGAAAGGGGGGTATGATTTAGTCACCGCCTCTGGTGATGCCTCTTTGCGTTTGATTTATGGCAAACGAGTACAGCCAATTAACCCCGACCTTATTCCTAACTGGAAAAACCTCGATCCACGCATGGTTAATGGCCCATGGTACACCGTTAAAGGTGACGTTTATGGAACGCCTTATCAGTGGGGCCCGAACCTGCTGATGTACAACACGAAAGTCTTTCCTAAAGCCCCCGACACGTGGGGCGTGATCTTTGAGCCGCAAAACCTACCCGATGGTAAAAGCAATAAAGGCCGCGTACAGGCTTACGACGGACCGATTTATATCGCCGACGCTGCGCTCTATCTAAAAAGCGCGAAGCCAGAACTGGGCATAAAAGATCCGTATGAACTCAACGAAACTCAATATCAAGCGGTGCTCGATTTACTGCGCACTCAGCACCCACTCATTCATCGCTATTGGCATGATGCATCGGTGCAGATGAGCGACTTCAAAAATGAAGGCGTCGCCGCCGGTAGCTCATGGCCATTCCAAGCCAACGGTTTGAAAAACGAAGGTCAGCCAATCAACGCCGTCTTCCCGAAAGAGGGGGCCACCGGTTGGGCGGATACCACGATGGTTCATGCTCAGGCTAAGCATCTGACGTGTGCCTACAAATGGATGAACTGGCAGCTCACGCCAAAAGTTCAAGGTGACGTTGCCGCTTGGTTTGGCTCATTACCTGCCGTGCCAGAGGGTTGTAAAGCCAGCACGCTGCTTGGTGCAAACGGCTGTGAAGCCAATGGATATAAATTCTTCGACAAAATCGCTTTCTGGAAAACACCACAGGCTAAATGTGAAAGCCAAGGCCAATGCGTCCCGTATAGCCGTTGGACGCAAGATTATATCGCCATCATGGGTGGCAGATAGTGAATGCCTGATAGGCCACTGGGCTTGATATTTTGAACTAGGGCAGTGCTCATTTTCTTTAAAAGAATTGGCTCACGTACGACATGTACGTTCCGGTTTTTGTGCGCTGCCCATGTTCAAACTCTTTGTGCTCGCGACGCCTACAGAGGCATCCACCAAAATTTTACAGTTTTGTCGGAGAATATAAAAATGAGCGGCTCTGTTGAATTAATTGATGTATCCAAACTCTACGGCGACGTTCATGCGGTGGATCGCGTTTCGTTGACGATTAAAGAAGGGGAGTTTTTCTCTCTGCTGGGGCCTTCTGGTTCGGGAAAAACCACATGTTTGCGTTTGATTGCTGGCTTTGAGCAGCCAACCAGCGGTTCGATTCGAATTCAAGGGCAAGAGGCGGCGGGTTTACCGCCGTATCAGCGCGATGTGAACACCGTATTTCAGGATTACGCATTATTCCCGCATATGACGGTGCTGGAAAATATTGCCTATGGCCTGATGGTTAAAGGTGTGGCGAAGGCCGAGCGCACCAGTCGTGCGCGTGAGGCATTAAGTAGCGTGGCGTTAGCCGAGTATGGTGAGCGCAAGCCATCACAGTTGTCCGGTGGGCAACGGCAGCGAGTGGCATTAGCGCGTGCGCTGGTGAATCGTCCACGAGTTCTATTGCTCGATGAGCCCCTAGGGGCACTCGATCTTAAGCTACGCGAGCAGATGCAAACCGAGCTGAAAAAGCTTCAGCGTCAGCTTGGTATCACCTTTATTTTCGTCACTCACGATCAAAGTGAAGCGCTGTCGATGTCCGATCGCGTGGCAGTATTTAGTCAAGGCCGTATCGAGCAGGTGGATACGCCACAAAAACTTTATATGCAACCTGAAACGGCGTTTGTCGCTGAGTTTGTCGGCACCTCGAACGTCATTCGTGGCCCGTCGGCGGAAACCTTGCTGGGGCAGTCTGGCATTTTCTCGATCCGCCCTGAGCATATTCGTTTTGCCCGCGAAGCTGCCAAGCCGGAAGAGATCCACGTACAGGGCATTTTGCGTGATGTGCATTACCAAGGTGCTGCAACGCGTTATGAAGTCATGATCGACAACGGTGTTCGTTTGTTTGTCAGTCAGGGCAACACGCAGGAGCAGCTTTTACAGCCGGTACGGAATACCGGTGAACCTGTTCGCCTGTGCTGGGAAAGGAATGCGATGGTGGCGCTGGCGGGAGATCGCTGAAATGGAGATGGGAATGGACTACTCAGAAGTTCGTAACCGTCCTGCGCGGCGGTTCTCAACCTTTTTATATCGTCGCCCGACGCTTTATTTGCTGCTGCTACTCACGCCGCCGTTGTTATGGTTTGGTGTTATTTATCTTGGGTCTTTGTTTACCTTGCTCTGGCAGGGCGCATATACCTTTGATGATTTCACCATGACGGTAACGCCGGATTTCACGCTAGATAATATTAAAGCGCTATTTAATCCGTCGAACTACGACATTATTGTGCGTACGTTGACGATGGCTATTTTGGTTTCTCTGGCCTGCGCGCTGTTAGCGTTTCCGATCGCCTACTATATGGCGCGTTATACCCGTGGCCGCAGTAAAGCCTTTTTCTATATCGCTATTATGATGCCGATGTGGGCGAGCTATATCGTCAAAGTTTATGCGTGGACGTTACTGTTGGCGAAAGACGGCGTTGCGCAATGGTTCCTGCATTATATGGGGTTGGAACCCGTGCTCGCGTGGGTGCTCGGCATTCCTGATATTGGTGGCAGCACGCTTTCAACCTCAGGGCTGGGACGCTTCATGGTGTTCGTCTATATCTGGCTACCGTTCATGATTTTGCCGATTCAGGCTGCATTAGAACGTTTGCCTCCCACGCTGCTTCAGGCTTCTGCCGATCTCGGGGCGCATCCGGCGCAAACCTTCCGTCACATTGTCCTCCCGCTGGCTATTCCGGGGATTGCTGCCGGTTCTATCTTCACGTTCTCACTGACGTTGGGGGATTTTATCGTGCCTCAGCTGGTGGGGCCTCCTGGCTATTTCATCGGCAGTATGGTGTATGCCCAGCAAGGGGCGATTGGCAATATGCCGATGGCTGCTGCATTTACGCTGGTGCCTATCGTGCTGATCGCCATCTATTTAACCATCGTGAAACGTTTGGGGGCTTTCGATGCGCTCTGATCTCAATGCTGCACCGTGGGGGCTCAAAATCGCCGCGTGGGGTGGGCTGGTATTTTTACACTTTCCGATCCTCATTATCGCGGCTTATGCGTTCAACACCGAAGATTCGGCGTTTAGCTTCCCGCCAAAAGGTTTCACGCTGCACTGGTTTGAGGTTGCCGCTGGGCGTCAGGATGTTTGGGATGCCCTGTGGCTTTCGGTACAAATTGCGGCGATGGCGACCACTATTGCTCTGATCCTTGGCACGCTTGCGGCGGCTGCACTCTATCGCCGAGAGTTTTTTGGTAAGCAAACCATCAGTTTTCTGATTCTGTTGCCGATTGCCTTGCCGGGTATTGTCACCGGTATTGCGCTGCTGTCGGCTTTCAAAACGTTAAACATGGAGCCAGGTGTGATGACCATTGTTATTGGTCATGCCACGTTTTGCGTGGTGATTGTGTTCAACAACGTCATCGCTCGCTTCCGTCGCACGTCACATAGCCTTATTGAAGCCTCAATGGATCTCGGTGCGGACGGCTGGCAAACCTTCCGTCACGTTATGTTACCTAGCTTGGCTTCAGCCATGCTAGCGGGAGGCATGCTGGCATTCGCACTGTCGTTTGATGAAATCATTGTGACCACGTTCACTGCCGGACATGAACGCACGCTGCCGCTGTGGCTGCTCAACCAGCTCAATCGTCCACGTGACGTGCCGGTGACCAACGTTGTGGCGCTATGCGTGATGTGCTTGACCGCGATTCCGATCCTAGGGGCGTACTACCTGACGAAAGGTTCGGAAGATGTGGAAGGGGCTGGAAAGTAACAATCGGTTCTTTCACTACCGGTTCTTTCTCTGTGCTTAAACCCGATTCGAATTATTTGGAACTACAGCAGCCTAGAAGTCGTTCCAAATAAGAAAGCAATAACAATAGGCAGCAAAGCGCTGCCGCCTCTCTTACTGAAGGATAAAACAATGCATACACAACTGCTGATTAACGGGCGTTTGGTCGAAGGTCAAGGTTCTGCACTGCCTGTGTACAATCCCGCTACGGGGGAGGTGATCGCACATATTGCGCAGGCAAGTGCTGCGCAAGTTGAGGAAGCGGTAAACGCCGCAGACAAAGCCTTCATCGAATGGGGACAAACCACGCCCAAAGATCGTGCGGCGCTGCTGCTACAGGTCGCTGACGTGATTGAAGAACAAGGCGAAGTGTTAGCGCGTCTGGAATCGCAAAACTGCGGTAAACCTTATCAACGCGTGCTAGAAGATGAAATTCCAGCGATTGCAGACGTTTTCCGCTTCTTCGCCGGTGCGACCCGCTGTTTGAGCGGTCCAGTCGCCGGTGAGTACTTGCCAGATCACACGTCCATGATCCGTCGCGATCCTGTTGGGGTGATCGCGTCGATCGCGCCGTGGAACTATCCATTAATGATGGCGGCATGGAAATTAGCTCCCGCGTTAGCGGCGGGGAATACCGTGGTTCTAAAACCTTCAGAGCAGACTCCGTTGACGGCGTTTCATCTCAGCCAAACGCTAGCCGATCTTTTCCCAGCCGGTGTGGTTAACGTGTTATTCGGTTTAGGTAAAGACGTGGGTGATGTGCTGACAGGGCATCCAAAGGTTCGCATGGTATCGCTGACCGGCTCTATCGGTACAGGCGCCCATATTATTGGGCATACCGCATCCACGATCAAACGTACTCATATGGAATTAGGCGGTAAGGCTCCGGTTATCGTATTCGACGATGCCGACGTTGAGAAAGTGGTTGAGGGTATTCGTATTTTCGGCTTTTACAACGCGGGTCAGGATTGTACCGCGGCCTGCCGTCTGTACGTTCAGAAATCCATCTATCAGCGGGTTGTGGATGCGCTAGCGCAAACAGTTTCCACGCTTGATATGGGAAATCCGGGTGATGAAAGCACCGAATTAGGGCCGCTGATTACCGAACAACATCTGCAGCGCGTTGAAGGTTTTGTTGAGCGCGCAAAGGCACTTCCGCATATCACGGTAGCGACTGGGGGTTCTCGCGTTAATGGTCCAGGGTTTTATTTCCAGCCTACGGTGCTAGCAGGGGCGAAGCAGGATGATGAAATTGTCCAAAAAGAGGTCTTTGGACCGGTAATCACCATCACGCCATTTGATGATGAAGCTCAGGTTCTGGGATGGGCGAATGATTCCAATTATGGCTTAGCCTCTTCGGTTTGGACTCGTGACGTGGGACGTGCCCATCGTATGAGTGCGCGCTTACAGTACGGTTGTACATGGGTGAATACTCACTTTATGTTAGTCAGCGAAATGCCGCACGGTGGACAAAAACTGTCTGGCTACGGTAAAGACATGTCGATGTTTGGTCTGGAAGATTACACCGTTGTTAGACATGTGATGATTAAGCACGGTTAATTGATAGATGAGGTGGCGTTTTTCTCCACCTCATAAGGCTGTGCTTGATTATCGCGTTTCTGCCTATGGCCATATACCCAATGCCAACGCTCTGTTGGCATTGGGTTCTCTTTTCCTGTCTTGATAAAAATGGCTACAACCATCAACATCGCACAAGCGATACTAGACAACTGGTCTAATTTAATGACAATGGTTTGGCGATAATAAAAACAGGAAGGAATTAGAAATATGAATGCGATTGAAGTAATTCAACAACGCCGTGCGACTAAACAGTTTGATGCTAGCCATGTCATGACGTTTGATGAGAAAAAAGAGTTGTTAAACATTGCGTTGCAGAACGCACCGAGCGCTTTCAACCTTCAGCATTGGCGTCCATTGCTGATTGAAGACCGTGCGCAGCGCGAAAAAATCCGTGAGGCTGCTTGGGGTCAGGCTCAGGTCACTGATGCTTCTATGCTGGTGGTGCTATGTGGCGATCTCTCGAGCTGGGAAACTCAGGTGAAAAACATCTGGGCTGATGCGGCTGAGCCTGTACAGCAATATATGATCCCTGCTGTCGATAGCTACTATCGTGGAAAGCCTCAGACGCAGCGTGATGAAATCATGCGTAGCGCTGGTATTTTTGCCCAAACGCTTATGTTGGCGGCGAAAGCGCAAGGGTACGATTCTTGTCCCATGGACGGTTTTGATTTTGATGCCGTTGGAAAAATCATCAATAAGCCTGAGCAATATGAAATCTGCCTGATGATTGCGATTGGTAAAGGCACCAGCCAGCCATATCCGCGAATTGGCAAGCTGCCGTTCGAGCACATCGTGAAAAGCGACCGCTTTTAATTTCTGAATAAAATTATTAACCTGAGTAATGAATAGAGCGCTGCCCATGACGGCGCTCTATTACCTTGCTATACTTTGCGCCCTTAAACGCTCCTCCACATCTTTTATCGTTAATATTGTCTGTTTGTATGCAGCTTAGATGCGCATTTTGGCGCTGCGATTTAACGTTGGTGGAGGCGAGAGAACGATTTACAGGACTCGGTCTAAAGGTACATAAGCGATGAAACATACAGTTGAAGTAATGATCTCTGAACAGGAAGTGCATCAGCGAATTGCTGAGCTTGGCCGTCAGATTTCAGAAGATTACCGTGACAGCGGCAGTGAAATGGTTCTGGTTGGTTTGCTGCGCGGCTCCTTTATGTTTATGGCCGATCTTTGTCGTCAGATTGACGTCCCTCATGAAGTCGATTTCATGACTGCTTCTAGCTATGGCAACGGTATGAACAGCACCCGCGACGTAAAAATCCTGAAGGATCTGGATGAGGATATTCGCGGTAAAGACGTTCTGATTGTTGAAGATATTATCGACTCAGGTAATACCTTGAGCAAAGTGCGTGAGTTGTTCGCTCTGCGCGGACCAAAATCGTTAGCCATCTGTACCTTGCTTGATAAGCCTAGCCGCCGAGAAGTCGATGTTCCGGTGGAGTACGTCGGTTTTGCGATCCCCGATGAGTTTGTTGTTGGCTTCGGGATTGACTACGCTCAGCGCTATCGTCATTTGCCTTATATTGGCAAAGTCGTCATGCTCGACGAATAAGTGACGGTTCATTCAAATTAATAAAAAACGCCGTCCTCCTTGACGGCGTTTTTGTTAGAAGAGTGATTTAACGATAGGTAATGGTGAGTACTTTCAAGTTTCTCTTATCATTAATCGTTTCAATTTTGCTCCAACCAATTTGTCTTGGCAGTGCCGTTTCGGAAGTGGTTTGATTGATGGGAGCAGTCTGAGTTATCACTTTTCCATTTCTATAGCAGCGAGTTTGAATACTTGACTCTGTGTTTGTCACATTACAGGCATCATCAACAATTGCGCCCATAAAATGGATGACGCCATCACTTGCTTTTACATAGCTGGAAAGCGTTACTGCAATTGCGAAAACTGAAAAGAGAGAGGAACGGTATAGGCTCATAATCACCTCAAAATGTGCGTGTTGACCATTGGGCCTTCCATTGCGTGGTTAGTAGACGTAGGCATCTACTCAATAATGCAATCAAAAAAATATCAGCGTTCTCTGCTTTCCTATCTTTCCTTGAATGTTATTTTTCTGTTGCTGCTCGGGCGCGAAATCTATCAATATTAAGAATAAATTAAAAGTAGATTTAGTGTTAATTACAAATAAAAATAAAACTCGATGTTTATCCCTTTAAATAAATTCATTTAATAAATGCTTTGTTGTAATTAATCTTATTTTTGTATGTTCAATAGAGTCATTCTTAACTTAAATTTTCTATAAACCATTCTTAAATTAAAAATATTAAGAAAAGATGTTATTACTAATTTCTGTTACAGCTATTTTTATTAATAAGGATAAGGAGTATTCCTTAGAGAGGAATAGATGATGGAATTGGAATGGTTCACTGCGAAGCAACTCACCGAGATAGCGCATTTACCGACTACGCCTCAAGGGCTGCATTTACATGCGAGAAAATTGGCGTGGATAAGGCGTAAGCGCGATGGAAAAACCATTGAATATCATATCGACAGTTTTCCTAACGAGGTTAAGCAGGCACTGCGTGGGCGTCAGGTAACAGAATTTCGCTATCAGCGTCGCTCTTGCGATGGGGAGCTTGCGACAAAAATGTGGGAAGAGATTTGTGTAGAGATGTCATTACTACTGCGACAAAGACTCGTTGAGTTGGCACTGCGAGAAGGCGTTGACGCACTGTTTTTTCGTTTGGTTTCTTCTTTACGTTAGCGCTAAATTCACTTATGAAATGAAAGGTAATAAAATATAGCCACTGATATTGGTTTAGGATAGTCAGTGGCTGTGTTGCTGCAACAACCTTATTTAGCCTTGCTGTAGCAGGGTCGACATTGCGTTACGATAGCGCAGTTCCAGTGTTTCTCGGCTGGTGGTCGTGATATCTAAATCGCGCAGACGTCCATCCTGTAGCCCGTAAACCCAACCGTGGATCATCACTTTTTGTCCACGTTTCCATGCCGACTGCATGATAGTGGAATGACCAAGGTTATAGACTTGTTCGACGACGTTTAGCTCGCACAACGTATCTAAACGCTTTTCTGGCGGTAGTTCACCGAGAAGAGAGCTGTGTTTGTACCACAGGTCGCGGATATGCAGCAGCCAGTTATTGATCAACCCAAGTTCAGGGTTTTCAACAGCAGCTTCGATCCCGCCGCAGCCCAAATGGCCACAGATAATAATATGCTCAACCTGTAATACGTCGACGGCGTATTGAACAACCGATAGGCAATTCAAGTCAGTATGGATAACCAGATTGGCAACGTTACGGTGCACAAAAAGCTCACCGGCTTCCAATCCCGTTAACTGTTCAGCCGGTACTCGGCTATCAGAACAACCAATCCACAGGAAGCGTGGACGCTGTGATTTGGCGAGGCGACCAAAGAATTCAGGATCTTCCTGACTCACGGTATCTGACCATGCGTGGTTATTCGCAATAAGTTTTTCGATTTCTTTCATTGAGGTTAATCGTCTGTAACATGCGGTTTGCGAGGGTTAATATAGGCTAAACATCACAGTTTTGAAATCGGAGCAGTGATCTAACTCAATAAAATGTTGTATGGACACGCGACGCTAGCTAAGTAGCGTCGCCATTCTTGCCCTATTTCCAAAGCCTAAATGATTTTCTAGAAACATTCTCTTCCTGAGCACCGTTTTCGTCCGAGGACGGTGTTTCATGCTCCTGCGACTGTTTCTGAGGGGACGATGTTGAGGTCACGCGATGCCAATCGAAACGGCGCGTCAGTGACATAATGATGGCTAGGATGCTAAACAGCAGCACAGACCCGAGCATCAGCGAGTTATCTTCTGAATGTAGCAGCATGTAAAGTACGCCATACAGCACAAGGAGCCCTATGCTGAATAACACCCCGCGCATCCAGCCTTGTAGCACGGCACTAAGATAAAAGCCAATTAAAGCCGAACAGGAAAGACTAGCGATTAGATAGGCCAATGTAAAACCTATACGCTCGGCAAAAGCCAGCAAAACGAGATAGAACATCGATAGCGCTGCACCCACCAAGATATATTGCATCGGATGTAGGCGGAGCATGGTAAGCATTTCGAACATGAAAAATGCGCCAAACGTTAATCCAATAAATAAGATGGCATATTTGATCGAACGCTCAGTGAGCTGGTAATGATCGACCGGTTCGACTAAACCAACGCGGAAGGCAGGGATATTGTTGAACGGTATTTGTTCACCAGCAACTTGATACTCATGATTGAGATTATTCGCGTACCAGCTACTATGCCAACTCGCGCTAAAGCCCTTAGCCGTTATGCTGTGAGTGTCGGGTAAGAAACGGCCTAAGAAGCTTGGATGTGGCCAGTTACTGCGTAAGGTCATTTCGGTTGTTCGTCCCAATGGAACGACTTCCAGCGAGCGGCTACCGCTCATCTTAAAGGTGAAGTCTATTTTTAGAGCGCCATCGGTGAGTAATTCGAGGGGAATGTCTGCATGCATCCCTTGCCCTTGTTGATCGCCTTGAACGCCAGGCTCAAAGGCGATTTCTGTTGCGTTAGCCTTCAATGACGATATTTGGCGAATACCTCGAGCGTCGCTCAGCATCACCACTAAATAAGGTTTACCAACGCTAAGTTTAACGTTATCGCCAGAAACTAATTGGCGAGTATCTACCTTTTTAAAGTTAGCGCTAAAGCGTAGGTCGCTGTGATAAATCTGGGTTTGATATAAGCCGACTTTGCGGATTTCAACCTGAGGCTTACCATCAATATTCAGCTGCTGTGGCAGTTCATAACTAAAGTATTCCCTCGTTATGCTGTGGCGCTCCTTCTTATTGATTTCCGTGGTGGTTAAGGTATAGGGGATGACAATGACAGGTCCAAGAACGCGTTGTTCGCGACTGGTGCTATCGGCCACCTGATCGATAACCTGTTCTTGGTATTCTTCACGCTCATGCACAATGTTGATTAACTGCTGTATGGGGATAAACATCAGTAGCATACAGCCAACGACGGTAAGCACCTTATATAACAATACCGATTTAAACATAGCTTTCTCCTTCAACGATTGAGAGGAAAATAAGCCTGTCTCGTGAAGTGTGAATGGAGCTATGTGAAGGGACGGTGAAGTCGCTGGAATTTATTTAATAGGCAGCAATAACTGTGCTTCAACACCCTGAGGCGAGCGGTTAGCTAATATGATTTCACCTTGATGTAATCTCGCCACCTCCAGCACAAAAGACAGCCCCAGCCCACTGCTCTTTTGACCACTGGTGCGTGGCAGGGAATAGAATCGATCGAAAATATGCGGTAGCGCATAATCGGGAATACCCGCGCCATCGTCGATTAAAATCACGCTATAAACATCGAGGTTCTGTTTTCCTATCAGCGTAATGGTGCCGCCCGGCGGTGTAAAATCTAAGGCATTAGCCAGTAAATTCTCAATGGCCTGTGTCAGCAGCCATGGGTCTACATGCATCGTGCAATTTTCCAGCTGTGAGAATTGCAGTGTTATCTGCGTTTGTCTCGCCTGTGCTTCATGCGCAGTCATTATTTGCAGCAACAGGGGAGCGATGTTGAGGCTTTCTAACTCTGCGTCGACCCGACTTTCTATTTTTGCCAGGGTAAGCATTTTGTCGATCAATAACTGAATTCGTTGACTTTGTTGCTGAATATTCAGGGTAAATCGTTGAGCCACCTCGACAGGAGGCTGCTCTTGTAAAATCTCGGCCGCACCGCGGATGGCAGCGAGCGGGCTTTTCAGCTCATGGGTCAGGGTGTGGACATACTGTTCAACGTAGTTTTTCCCTTCTAGACGAATACGCATATGTTCGAGAGCTTCAGCGAGGCGACGTAGTTCTGTGCTATTCATTTTCGGCAGCGTCACAGGGTGGCCTTCCGAAACCAACGTGGCGTACTTCACCAGTCGTCCAATAGAACGGTTTATCCACCAGACAAAAAATAATCCCACCAGTAATGCGATCCCTAAAAGCGCGGCGCCAGCGACCAAAATACGGTGCTCGCTGCGCTGGATCACGGGCGCTAATGCTAAGTTGGGTTTACCCACACTTAGCACGCCGATAATGCGGTCACCGTCGTAAATAGGGGCGGCAACATACATCACGGAACTTTCAGGATTGTTAGGATCCATTAGCGTACTACGGGCGCCGTAACTCCCTCGCAGAGTGAGCCAAACATCATTCCAGCGTGAATAGTCTTGTCCCAGAGCTTCGCCATTCGAATCAAATACCACTTTGCCGTTAGCATCGGTTAGATAGACACGGTATTCGTTATGATTCTTGCGGATGCCAGCAATATTTGCCCCAATGGGTTTGCTATTGACTCGCTGAAATGCGCGTTGTAGCGAGCTATCTGTGAGAACTCCATCGTGATAGGTGCCGTTGACTAAATCATGATGAGCAAACTGCGCCAACAGGCTAGCAGTGTCATTGAGCGTTCCCTCAACGGCTCGTCGTACCCCAGGTTTGACCTCTTGAACAAAAATATCCAATACGAAAAAACCAGCGACGGCCACGATGATGAAGTAACCCAGCAATAGCTGTAGGCCAATCCTCATGATGCGTAGCCTAAGCTATAGCCTAAGCCTCTATGAGTCTGAATTGCGTTGCCCTCACTATTCACCGCTCGCAGCTTGGCGCGTAATGTTTTGATATGGGTATCGACGGTACGCTCCAAGCTCTCTTCGGCATGCGTCCAAACAATATCCATCAACTGTTCGCGAGAAAAAACACGGCCCGGAGCGAGAAGCAACGTTTTTAACAGCAAGAATTCATATCGGGTTAACGTCAATGGCTGCTGGTGGTAGCTAATGCTCGCGCATGCTTCATCTAACATAAATGGCCCGATAGACACGGCGGATGAGGGCGTGTTTAGCAAGCGATTTTGTTTGAGGGAGCGGCGTAAAATAGTCCGCACTCTGGCACACACTTCTCGTGGAGAGAAAGGCTTGGCAACGTAATCATCTGCCCCGATCTCTAATCCGATAAGACGATCGACCTCATCGTTGCGAGCAGTCAGAAACAGTACCGGCAGATCGGGGGATTGCGTCAGGATCTTTCGGCAAAGTTCGAAGCCGTTAATATCGGGTAAGCCCACGTCTAAAATGACCAAATCTGGTTTTTTCTCTGTCATCATTTCCAGCACCGGCAGACCACGTTCGAACCAGCATACCGTAAAGCCTTCGCTTTCTAGGGTATAGATAAGCGTATCGGCAATACTTGACTCATCTTCGACTAACCAAATCGTGGGTGACATGTAAACTTCCGTGGGCCGCAGGGTGATAAGCGCTATCTTACCGGAGGTAAATGTGGCTGAATATGGCGATGACTATTTCTCATGACGGTGACGATAAGATTGGTAGCTAATGCTGTTATAGCTATGTAAAATAGACAATCTTCGTTAAATGTTCACATCCCGATTATTGACGGTATCCATCAAGACTATCTCGGTTCCGTTCCAAAATAGCCTGATAGCTCAGGCGCAAAGGTACGCTAATCATCATGACATACGCACTGGAACTCTCGCAGCTCACCAAAACTTATGCCGGTGGTGTGCAAGCGCTGCGCGGTATTGACCTCACGGTTGAGGCAGGGGATTTTTATGCTCTGCTCGGCCCAAATGGCGCAGGGAAATCGACCACCATTGGCATTATCAGTTCATTGGTGAATAAATCCTCCGGCAAGGTCAATGTGTTTGGTTATGACATTGATCATGACATCGTTAACGCTAAACGACAGCTCGGTTTGGTTCCTCAGGAATTTAACTTCAACCCGTTTGAAACCGTGATGCAAATTGTGGTGCATCAGGCGGGTTATTATGGCGTGACACACTCTGAAGCACTGCTGCGCGCTGAAAAATATCTCAAGCAACTTGACCTCTGGGGCAAGCGTGACGAACGTGCTCGCATGCTTTCTGGCGGCATGAAACGCCGTTTGATGATCGCTCGTGCGTTAATGCATGAACCAAAACTGCTCATCCTTGATGAGCCAACGGCGGGCGTTGATATCGAGCTGCGTCGCTCTATGTGGGGATTCCTCAAAGAGCTGAACGCGCAGGGTACGACGATTATTCTGACAACCCACTATCTGGAAGAAGCTGAAATGCTGTGCCGCAATATCGGCATAATCCAGAATGGTGAGTTGGTCGAGAATACGTCAATGAAAGAGCTGCTTTCGAAGCTGAAATCGGAAACTTTCATCCTTGACCTAGCTCCAAAAAGCCCAATTCCTAAATTGGAAGGGTACAAAAGCCAACTGCGTGATACTTCAACGTTAGAGGTTGAGGTTCTCCGTGAGCAAGGGCTAAATGGCGTATTTAGCCAGTTGAGTGCGCAGGGAGTGCAGGTACTCAGCATGCGTAATAAGGCTAATCGATTGGAGGAGCTGTTTGTGACCTTAGTACACGATCACGATGAAAAGCCCCAGGTGAATACGGAGAAGAAGGCATGAATGCACTCTATTGGGTTGCGCTAAAAAGTATCTGGACCAAAGAAGTACATCGCTTCGCTCGTATCTGGATTCAAACGCTGGTGCCGCCGGTGATCACCATGACGCTGTATTTCATCATTTTCGGCAATCTGATAGGTTCCCGCATTGGTGAAATGCACGGCTTCGATTACATGCAGTTTATTGTGCCGGGGTTGATTATGATGTCAGTCATTACCAACTCTTACGCGAACGTGGCTTCATCGTTTTTCAGCGCTAAGTTCCAACGCAATATCGAAGAATTGCTGGTGGCTCCGGTACCAACGCATGTGATTATCGCAGGTTTTGTGGGTGGTGGCGTGGCACGCGGGGTATGCGTGGGGATTCTGGTGACATTGGTGTCGCTATTCTTTGTCCCTTTCCATGTGCACAACTGGGCCATTGTCGCTGCAACCTTGCTGTGTACCGCTATTTTATTTTCTCTGGGCGGGTTGCTGAACGCGGTATTTGCAAAGACTTTTGACGACATCAGCTTAGTACCGACTTTTGTGTTAACACCGTTAACCTACTTGGGTGGGGTATTTTATTCGTTAACGCTTCTGCCACCGTTTTGGCAGGCCGTATCGAAACTAAATCCTATCGTTTATATGATCAGTGGGTTCCGTTTTGGTTTCCTCGGTATTAACGATGTTCCGTTGGTATTTACCTTTGTGGTGTTGCTGGCGTTTATCGTGGTGTTCTATCTGCTAGCGTGGTATTTAATCGAGCGCGGACGCGGTTTACGCACCTAATCAATGAGCCTCTGTACTCCACAGAGGCTTTTTTTTTTGCACCATATCGTGCGGAATCATTCAGACACGCTGTCTTAAATATCATCATTTCTGCCTCATCTCACAATCCTGTATCGCTATTTATTATGTTTGCTGCGGTCTGCTCTATTTCCTGATAAACCCTATTAAAGATGTGATTATTCTGAGTGGGATTTTTTAAATAATTCATTGAGGTAATCATTTCAGATCTCGGTAGGCGGCAGGATGCCGCAAATGCAAGGGGAAGAGCGCCTATGTTAGGGATTGTCTTGGCTGGACATACTGGCTTTGCTAGCGGCACATTAAAATCACTGAAGCATTTGCTCGGCAGCGTTCCGGAGCAATGTGTCAGCGTTGAATATACCGAATGGCTAAGCACCAATATGCTAAGCCGTATGATGTGCGATGCGCTACATGCTGCCGATAGTGGCGATGGCGTGGTGTTTATCACTGATATTTTAGGTGCTGCACCTTTTCGTAGCGCGGCGCTGATGAGCCATAAACATCCAAAATGTGAAGTTGTCGTTGGCATTGGCGTAGGGGCGATGGTTCAACTTTTTCCCCAGAGAGGCATGCTGACGGCAGCAGAGTTCCGCGATTCAGCGTTGGAACTGACTCGGGAGCAGGCGACGAGTTTATGGCACGAACAGAATCGACACACGGTATTTGGGATGGTGGTGGAGGAGCCGCTTGAGCGCTGAAATCTGCATGAGGGCGGTTATGGTTTCGTACGCCTAATGCACCGGAACCTACATGAACACTGTGCAGGCGTCCGGGATGGGCGATACCAAACCGGAGCGGAGATGGCGTCTCGGATAAAAGCGCGCGAGTTGAGAGCCCCCGCGCAACGGGGCTCTCATCGGTCGCCTTCGCCAGCGGTGCCATGGAAACACATTTGCTGACCGGCGAACGAAACATTTCACCGCAGCCTCATAAACGACAGGCGGGCGGAATATTACACAACGGTGACATCAGCGAACGAAACATTTCACCATAATCCCATAGGATAAAACGTGATAATTGAAGCCCCTCACTCCTCCACCAACTCAATATGTTCACTATTCCATCCCTCAGGAAGCGGATCTGGTCGTTGTACTGACAGTTGCTCTAGCGTTAAATCTTCTACACCAACGGCATAGATGACGGGCATACCGTGCGGATAGGACTCGACACCAAAAGCCCGCTGTGTGTCAGGATCGAGGCAGTAGGCATTATCTAATCCCATTCCCGTTGGGCGTAGTGGATTGCAGGGAGGGCGTACATCGTATAGCCCTTGCTCGGGAGAATCTGTTTGCCGTTGTTCAAGTTGTAAGTGGTCAATGCGAATATGGCTAACCATGCCAGCAGGCGTGCTGTGTAAGTTAATTGCCCCTTCGCTGATCCCCGAAAGATGGGAGAAACTTATCCACTCTATTTTTCCCGGCGTAATTGCGGGATCACGATGACGAACGGAAACGAACAACGGATCGGCTTTTCCCCAGTGGCAAGGGTGTGCGGTTTGACAGGTAAACATGATGTGGCTGAACTGCATGCGTCGCAGATGGCCGCCGTCGCGAGAGATAATACCGATACCACGGTTTGATTGATAAATAGTGCAGTTAGAGACGCTCACGTCTTCAATATCGGCGAAAGTCTCGGTGCCAATTTTTAATGCACAGCTTTTGGATTGCAACGTGCAGTTCGAGATAACAATTTGCTGCGCTGGCTGCTGTAAAAACGCAGGTTTTCGTGTGGTTTTCAAACAAATCGCATCGTCGGCGGCGCTAAACAGGCTATTAGTGATATGTACTAACTGGCAGCTGTCGATGTCGAGTGCGTCGGTATTCGCCATCGTCAAATCGTTTTGTACTGTGAGTTCGCTGATTTTTACGTTATTACAGCTCACCAGATGAATTGTCCACATCGGTGCATGTTCAATGGTGAACTCGCGTAGTTGTACGTTTTGGCATCCTTCGAAAACAATAATACGTGGACGCAGCTCCAGTGGTATCCGATAACCTTGCTCGTTGGGTGTTGCAGAGAAGTAGGCGTCCGCGCTACCAAAAATTTTGCCAGATCCACAGATGGTAATGTTCTGAGCATTTAGCGCGTAGAGAAAAGCGCGGTCAGAGCATTCAGCAGAACTGTGAGTTCTGGCTTGAGCAAAGTCCTGATAGTTATCGCTGACGATAAGCTCAGCACCCGCCTCCAGATGCAAACAGGTGTTAGAACCTAACAATAAGCCGCCCAACATATAGCGCCCACTATCGACATATAAAGTCCCTCCGCCGTGGGCGCTGATAAGGTCGAGTGCGTGCTGGAATTTTTGCGTATCGCGGGTTATACCGTCCGCAGCCGGTGAAAATTGAGCAATAGCGAGTTTCATAACAGTTCTTCAATCAAAGAGGGGGAGATGAGGAATATCTCAGCACGAGAAAATGGTTCAGCGCTATGCGGCGTCATCGTAGAAATCCTTAGCTAGCGAGCCTTCTCACAAAACCGCTTTGCCAGACGGGCAATTTATAATCTGGATCACATTTGAGTTAGCGCTGAAAATCTAAGCGTGAGATTGCTCACATCAAGCAGATGAAGATTTCTCCAACGTGATGAGCAGAATATCTCTATAATGCGGGCTAACGCTTTTATCTCCTTTACGTTCTGTGGAGATAGCGAACTAAATCGACTGAGAGGAAGTACCCGGTAATGATGAATAATGATGTTTTACGCAGCGTTCGCTACATGCTGAATCTGAATAACGAAAAAATGATCAGCATTTTAGCTCTGGCAGACACCAAGGTGACTCTGGAGGAAATGGCGAGCTTCGTAACCAAAGAAGGGGAAGAAGGATTCAAGATTTGCCCTGATGTTGTCATGGGATATTTCTTGAATGGCCTGATTTTCTTCAAGCGAGGCAAGGATGAGAAGTATCCTGCGCCTAAAGTTGAACGACGTATTACTAACAACATCATTCTGAAAAAGCTGCGTGTGGCCTTTGAACTGAAATCCGTCGATATTATCGAGATTCTAAAATCTCAGGATTTTGCGGTCACTGAATCTGAACTCAGCGCTATTTTCCGTGCCGATGGTCACAAGCATTATCGTGAATGTGGCGATCAGCTACTGCGTTATTTCTTGAAGGGTTTGGCCGCTCGCGTGCGTAAAGGCTAATTCTGTAAAAATAGCTTTTCAACCTGTTCCCCCGATGTTGTAGGGGGAACTGAAATACCAAGCCGTTACTGCATTAATTGACTCAACTCTTCAGTGAGACTGCTGGCTAAAGCCCTCGCTCGCTCGGCATCAAACATAACGTGCATCGAAACCGGAAAATCTCGGTGCTGCAGGCAAAAATCCTCCATCTCATACGCCGTGCCGTAGAGTGCCTGAATATTGGTTTGGCAAATCTCACGCAGGCTCCACGTATTTTCTACCTGTTTACAGTAGTGAAGGGTAAAAAAGGCTTTTTGCGCATGAACAAAAGTCCGACAGTAGAGAGCAAAACCCTGCCATTCTTGTTCCCAGCGACGTTTAAGCTCTGTTGGAATATCGGTTCGTCGAGAAAACGTGAGTGCTTCAGGCTGTAGCTCGATCGCTAACTGATACGACCGATCCTTTTCCTGTGCCAGCAAAAAGAGATTATTGGCGCTCATCTCCTTGGCTTCAGCGATAAATTGAATATCGCGTTCTGAACCGGGCAGCCAATGGTTACGGTTTAACTGTCCATACAGGCTCCACATCGCTTGCCCATAGCTTTCTGGCAGTAAACTATGTCGATGAAATACATGGCGTCGAGCGTAAATTGCGCCGGATAAAGCCTGATGCGCTCGCTCTAGTAGATTATGCAGTTGTTCAAGCACTTCCATTGCAGGAGTCCATTGATAGCGCTGCTGCAACCAGCGGGCTAGCAGGGTAATTTCATTGTTAGCATGAGCATCTGGCATCAAAAAATGCGTACAGGAAAACAGGTTAATTTCGCTAATGCACCCTAAAATCCAGTGATTATCCATGCCCTCCCAGCTGATCTTACATAGTGCGCCGCTGATGCTAGGGTTTTTCGCTTGGCACCACAACAGGCGTCCCTGAATCTCCTCTACACGCATGAAGGGAAAATTTCCCCAGCCGACTTCCTCGCCGACAAGATCGATTTCAACCCACACATCGCGCTCGGTAACGTCTAACAAGGCGGGGTTATTGGGAAACTCGGGCCAGAAACGTTCAGGTGTTAATTTGATGGAGACAGATACTGACTCAGATAGGGGCTTGATCGCGCTGAGCACATTCTCTACATCGCTATTACTGGCTGGAAAAACGCGTAATACCAAATGTTTGTCTTGCTGCTTCATGACCTCCGCAGCGGCAGAAAATAAACGATGATAAAGATCAAGGCTTTCTTCCTGACGGCGAGGAGGCGTGGTGATGTGAGGCGCATTTATCGCCTGACCATAAGGTTCAGATATTGGCAGGAGGCTATCTGTGTTAGAGATGGCGAGTAAAATGCCCGTCATGGCCGGAATTTGTCGGGCAACCAGTTCCAACTTCGCAGCTAAATATTGGCTCCAAAATGCGCCGTCAAAATGAAAGTTTCCGCGAACGTCGAACAGCTGTGGGTGGCACAGTAAAATTTCCACCGGAAATGAAATCTCTTTAGCCTGCAGATAAAACGTCAGGCCAAGTTGCTGACAGTATTGCGCCAGCCTATTGAGATAGATACAGCGTGCGCGTTGCTGGCTGCTCAACCGATCGTTGAAATGATGAGGCGTATATCCCTCCGGCATCACCAGTTTATCCAACAATTCTGCTTGCCCAACGACCAGCGTGGTAAACCCTTGTTCATGTGCGTAATCGGCAATCGTTGTCGCTTGCTGCCAGTTCCACATTTCCTGATTATTCAATTCGAGCGCGCGAATCTTCCACATGGTGCTGTCCAGTGAGAGCGTTGAGGTAGCCATTGTAACTGAAATAGCGTTTTAAATTTTCAAAGCAGGTCACAGAGAGGGTAAGAAGGATTATCTCATTGAATTAGCGTGATTAAATCTGACTGGGCGTTGTTGAGCATATTTCCGCGCAGACGTGTTCGGTGATAGCACAGGGGCGCGTTTTACTGTGCGTGATGGCACTTCTTTTTTCATTTACCTGTTACTACCCATCTTAATTTTTCTGAGAAAACGCCAGATGTTTGGCTCCCGTTTTATGGCTAATGATATGAAGTGTGATCATGATCACTTCACTAAATAAAATCTTAAGCTTTCACATGAAAAGCTTCATCTTTCGTTGTTAAGAGTCCGTTTTTGCCTCTGAGGGGCGCTAGAAAGCCAATCAACTCACAGATTTTCATTTCTCTCATTTCGCTATATTGCTTTCACTGTATTTTAAATTGAAAGGTTTTTGGGCCTATTTTGCTGAAAAAGTAGGCTGTAATCGCGATCACAATTTCACTTCACTCCCTTTGCTGTAATGCAGTCGAAAGAGAGCGAAAGCTTCTTTGCTTAAACACCCACACTCCGAGGAGTCACGGAAATGATATTAGACACCGTAAAACGCCGCGAACAGATCATTGACCTGCTGTGCCATGAAGGCAGCGTACGCGTTGAGCCGTTGAGCATGCGTTTTGGGGTATCTAGCGTCACCATTCGTAACGACCTGCGTTATCTGGAACAAAAAGGCTGTGCGCTGCGCTCTTACGGCGGTGCGATGCTAAACCAGCAATTCGCGTTTGATCGGCCTTTGCAAGATAAGGGGCGAATGAACCGCGACGTTAAATCGCGTATCGCGGCCAAAGCGGCCGAGTTCGTGAAAGACGGTGACACGCTGATTTTGGATTCTGGATCGACGACAACCCAGATCACTCCGCACCTCAAAACGCGGCGCGATCTGGTTGTTATGACCAACGCGTTGAACATCGCCTATGAACTGGCGGGGTTTGAACGGATAGATGTGATGGTGTTGGGCGGGAGCGTTCGTCAGAACTCCTATTCGCTCTATGGTCCGGCCGCAGAACAGCAATTGCGTCAATATCGCTTTGATACCTTATTTCTTGGCGTCGATGGTTTTGATCTGGAAGCAGGGATAACCACGCCAAACACCGGCGAAGCACACCTTAATCGTGTGATGTGCGAGGTGGCACATGAAATTATCGCCGTGGTCGACTCCAGTAAATTTGGCCGCAAAAGCTTCTGCATGATCCGTGAGGCCGGACAGATCCATCGGCTTATCACTGATAGCCGGATCCCCGACAACTACAAGCGGGCATTAACTGAACTCGGCGTGGATGTGATTATCGCCGATGACTGATTTGTCACCCGATTATGTAGAGCCATAACCGTGGTTTCAACGTAACGGGGTCGAGTCGTAATGCCTGCATGGAGAAAACATGCAGCCTTTATTACAGCTTATCCGTCGCCATAAATCGGGCGAGGCGGTGGGGATCTATTCGGTCTGTTCCGCCCATCCGTGGGTGTTAGAAAGTGCCTTAATGTTGGCAAAAACGCGCCATTCAGCCGTGTTGATTGAAGCCACATCGAATCAGGTCAATCAGTTTGGTGGCTACACTGGCATGACGCCAGCGCAGTTTCGTGACGCCGTTTGGGCTCAGGCCGACCGCATTGGTTTATCCCGCGATCGGGTTTGGCTTGGCGGGGACCATCTCGGTCCCAACGCGTGGCAGGATCGCAGTGCAAATGAAGCCATGCAGTTAGCAGAAACGCTGATCCACGATTACGTTAGCGCCGGTTTTCGTAAGATCCATCTTGACTGCTCAATGTCATGCCATGGCGATCCTGTTCCCCTCTGTGATACTGACGTGGCAATTCGCGCAGCGCGTCTGTGTGCGGTGGCAGAAAAGGCGTGGCAGCAGGCTGGCGGCGAGCGTCCGGTCTATGTAATTGGTACCGAAGTTCCGGTGCCAGGCGGTGCGCAAGAGGATATGGAAGGGATGCAGGTAACCACGCCACAGGCGGCGGCGACCACGTTAGAGATTCACCAGCAGGCTTGGCGAAATGCAGGACTGGAAAGCGTGTGGGAGAGAGTGATCGCGCTGGTCGTACAGCCGGGCGTGGAGTTCGATCATCATAGCGTGGTGCATTATCAGCCAGAAAAAGCGCGCGCTCTGAGCCAGTTTATTGAGTCGCAATCCAACATGGTTTACGAAGCGCACTCAACCGATTATCAAACGCCGCAGGCTTATTGTGAGCTGGTACGCGATCACTTTGCGATCTTGAAGGTAGGGCCGGCACTAACCTTTGCCCTGCGCGAAGCGTTATTTGCCTTGGATCGTATCGATCGAGAATGGAACGGTGAACTGAAGGCGGCACATCTGCGCGATACGCTTGAACAGGTCATGCGCGAGCAGCCACAGCAGTGGAGTCGCTATTACCATGGTTCTGCGCATCAACAGTATATCGATCGTCAATACAGTCTGAGTGACCGCGTGCGCTATTACTGGCCACATCCGCAGGTACAGCAGGCAGTTGATCTTCTTATCAATAATTTACGTCACCATCCGGTGCCGATGGCGCTGCTGAGTCAGTATTTGCCTGAGCAGGCACAGGCATTAAACGCAGGAACATTAGGTACAGATCCACAGCAATGGGTGCTGGATAAAATCCAGCGGGTGCTTTTGAGCTATGCCGTCGCCTGCGAACCCGATGCTGAAATCACCCCATCCCAGCCGCAAGGAGCCCTAGCATGAGCGAGCTGTTTTCCTATTCTGAAGCTTGGCTGCAAGACCATCATGCATTGCATACCGCCCGTGAAATCGACCAGCAGCCGCGTCTATGGCAACAGCTGCACGATGAATTGACTCAGGCGAAAGCGTATTGGCAGCCGTTTTTGCAGCCCTTGTTGGCAAATCCTGATCTACAGATCGTGCTATGCGGCGCGGGTTCTTCTGCTTTTGCCGGACGTGCTGTTGCACCGTGGTTGCGTGAACAGTGCGGCTTGGACGTAGTGGCTTATGGCTCCACCGATATTGTGCCGTCGCCGTTGCAATATCTTGATCCTGAGCGCCCAACCCTGCTGGTTTCCTATGGTCGTTCGGGAAATAGCCCTGAAAGCGTGGCCGCGGTGCGTTTAGCCGATCAAATATTGCCGCACTGCCACCACCTGATGCTGACCTGCAATCCAGATGGCGCGCTGGCGCGCTATGCCGAAGGGCGTAGCAACGTCTGCTCGTTGATCATGCCTCAAGGCTCACACGACCAAAGTTTCGCCATGACTTCCAGTTTTAGCTGCATGACGCTGGCGACCATTCTGCTATTAGGGCCGTTAACGCTCGAGCAAAGCGCGCCGTCATTACAACAAATGGCCGCGCTGTGCATCAGCGAGCAGCAACACTGGCAGCAGCAGGTGAAAGTGCTGGCTGGCAGTGGATTCAAGCGAGTGATGGTTCTCGGCAGCCGCTGTTTTACCGGTATCGCCGAAGAAGCGGCGCTTAAGATGCTGGAGCTGACCGCGGGGCGTATTGCAACGCGCTATGACTCATCGATGGGCGTTCGTCACGGGCCGAAATTCATGGTTGATGGCGATACGCTGGTGTTGCTGATGATGTCTTCTGAGGTCTATTGCCACCGCTATGATGCAGACCTGCTGCGCGAACTGCGGCATGACAATCTTGCCAAGAAAATTGTGGCGCTAAGCGGTACGCCGGGGATCTCTGACACCGTATTTAACAGCGATCTGGATGATATCTGGTTGCTGTTTCCGTACCTGATGTATTTACAGATGTTGGCGTTTGAAACGTCTTTGGCACTTGGCATGACGCCGGATAATCCGTGCCCGACAGGGGAGGTCAATCGCGTGGTGAAAGGGGTGGAAATCTATCCGTTCACCGCAGTTCATTCCATCGCTGCTAATTCTTTAAAGAATCACTCAGCAAAATAATAAGTCAGGAGTGGAGCATGTCGACCCCAAATATTTTAATGACTCGCATAGATAACCGTTTAGTTCATGGTCAGGTTGGTGTGACTTGGACCAGCTCACTGGGCGCTAATTTGGTTTTAGTGGCCAATGACGACGCGGCTGCCGATCCCGTGCAGCAAAACCTGATGGATATGGTGGTCGCTGACGGTGTACAGACTCGCTATTTCACGTTGGAAAAAACCATCGAGGTTATCCATAAAGCCGCTGACCGACAGAAAATTTTCATCGTATGTAAAACCCCGCAGGACGTGCTGACGTTGGTGAAGGGGGGTGTACCCATAAGCTTCGTCAACGTAGGAAATATGCACTTTGCCGAGGGCAAACGCCAAATTCATAAAACGGTATCGGTGAACGATAGTGATACGGCGGCGTTTCGCGAATTGGAGAAGCTGGGGGTCACCTGTGAAGTTCGGCGCGTGCCGGATGAGTCCGGTGAATCTATTGCCAAACTCTTAGCATAACGGGAGTAAACCATGTTTACAGATGCGTTATTGATTGGCTTGTTAGCCGGGCTGGCGGGGGTAGACCTGTTTGATGGTCTGACTCACTTCCATCGTCCGGTGGTTATTGGCCCACTGGTTGGGCTGATCCTTGGGGATGTGCAAACCGGATTGTTGGTGGGCGGATCGCTGGAACTGGTATGGATGGGGATGGTGCCTCTGGCTGGGGCTCAGCCGCCGAACGTGGTGATCGGTGGAGTGGTCGGTACCGCATTTGCCATTCTGACTCATGCCGATCCTAAAGTGGCCATTGGCGTCGCGGTTCCTTTCGCAATAGCGGTTCAAGGTTGTATCACGCTGTTATTTACCGCGTTTTCTCCAATGATGCATAAGTGCGACAAGATGGTGCAGGCGCTGAACTGGCGCGGTATTGAACGGGTGAACTATCTCGGTATCACCATTCTGTTCTGCTTTTACTTCATTGTGGCGTTTTTGCCGGTGTATTTCGGCGCCGACGCTGCCAGCGTGATGGTACAGAAAGCGCCGATCTGGCTGCTGGATGGCCTCGCCGTGGCTGGTGGCATGATGCCCGCGATTGGTTTCTCGCTGCTGATGAAAATCATGATGAAAAAGACCTATGTGGCCTATTTCATTCTCGGTTTTATTTCCGTGACATTCCTCAATATGCCGATTATCGCCGTTGCTTTGGGCGCTTTTGCCATCGCGTTGATCGACTTCTTTAACCGTTCACGCAATGAACAAGAAGGCGACTCTAACGCGCCAGCTTCTTCGGCCAACGTTCAGGAGATGGAAGATGGGATTTAATGATAATGAAGCCGCAATGGCGGCAAAAGCCGAGCAGCGCATGGCGCAGGCTTTGGCAACCAGTCAGGTCGAGCAGGATGACTATATCGACAGCACGCCAGCGGAGGCGCTGACCAAGCAAGATCTTAACCGTATGGCATGGCGTTCTTTGCTCTTGCAGGCCTCGTTCAACTATGAACGTATGCAGGCAGGTGGCTGGCTTTACACCCTGATCCCAGGCCTGCGCAAGATCCATAAGAATCCACAGGATCTGGCTAACTCAATGAAAATGCACATGGAGTTTATTAATGTGCATCCGTTCGACGTCACTTTCCTTTCTGGCCTTGTGCTGGCGATGGAGGGGAGTAAAGAGAAAGTCTCTACCATCCGAGCGGTTAAAGTGGCGCTGATGGGCCCGTTAGGTGGCATTGGTGATGCGCTGTTTTGGCTCACGCTGCTGCCAATCTGTGCGGGTATCGGTGCTTCGTTGGCGCTTCAAGGTAGTTTGTTTGGGCCGATCGTTTTTCTGCTGATGTTTAACATTGTTCACTTTGGCCTGCGTTTTGGGCTGGCGCACTACGGATACCATGCCGGAACCAGTGCGCTGGCGCTGCTTAAGACACACACCAAAAAGATATCTCATGCCGCTTCTATTGTCGGTATGACGGTGATCGGGGCGCTGGTGGCGTCGTACGTTCACCTATCGACACCGTTGGTTATGCATGCCGGTAAAGCCAGCGTCGCACTGCAAAAAGACGTGTTAGATAAGCTGATGCCGAATTTACTGCCGCTGTGTTTCACGCTGCTGGTGTTTTGGCTGATGAAGCGTGGTTTCTCGCCGGTGAAACTGATTGGTTTAACGGTGTTGTTTGGCGTTGTCGGTAAATTCGTTGGATTCCTTTAAGGGGGCGTAATGCTAGGTCTCGTTATTACTGGGCATGGCCGCTTTGCAAGCGGCCTGCTACAGGGCGTTGAACAAGTGGTCGGTGAGCAATCGCAATGCTGCGCAGTAGATTTCCCTGAAGGAGTCAGCACCAGTGAGTTGATGATTTTGTTAGAGCAAGCCTGTGCGGCCTGCGATAGCGGGGAAGGCGTGGTGATTTTGAGTGACTTGCTCGGTGGTTCGCCGTTTCGACAGGCGGCGGTTATTGCAAAACAACATCCTGATTACCAAGTGATCACCGGCACAAATATGCAGCTTGCCGCCGAAATGATGCTAGAGCGTGAAGGCATGAATTCTCAAGATTTCCGCGATATGGCATTGGAGTGTGGACGGCGAGGCGTTACCAGCCTATGGCATGAAGAGCAGAAGTGTAACCAACAACAGAATAATTCCGTCAGCTTAGACGGCATTTAAGGAGCCTATTTTATGTACCTAATTTCAAACCGGGAAATGCTCAAAAAGGCTCAGCGCGAAGGTTACGCCGTACCGGCTTTTAACGTCCACAATCTGGAAACGGTGCAGGTGGTGGTAGAAACCGCGGCTGCGTTAAAGTCACCCGTTATCTTAGCGGGCACTCCGGGTACTTTTACCTATGCGGGAACCGACTATCTGGTTTCTATCTGCCAAGAGGCTGCCCATTTACATGATTTGCCTTTGGCATTGCATCTGGATCATCACGAAGATCTGGAAGATATTCGCACTAAGGTTATGGCGGGCGTGCGTTCTGTGATGATCGACGGATCGCATTATGCATTCGAAGAGAACATTCGAACCGTAGCTGAAGTGGTGCGTTTGTGTCAGCGCTATGATGTTAGCGTGGAAGCTGAGTTAGGGCGTCTCGGTGGGCAAGAGGACGATCTTAATGTTGATAGTGCAGACAGCTTTTTTACCGATCCTGCCTCAGCGCGTGAATTTGTAGAACGAACCGGAATTGATTCATTGGCTGTTGCGATTGGTTCGGCGCATGGTCTGTATCATGGAGAACCTCACCTAGATTTTGCCCGCCTAGCCGAAGTGCGCAACGTCGTGGATGTCCCACTGGTGCTGCATGGCGCATCGGGAATTCCGGAGCATATGGTGCGTGAAGCGATAGGGCTTGGAATTTGTAAAGTGAACGTCGCAACCGATCTGAAAATCGCCTTTGCCGACGCGGTTAAAAGCTACTTCACCGAGCATCCAGACGCTAACGATCCACGCAAATACATCACTCCGGGCAAACAGGCTATGCATGATGTGGTGGTGGAGAAGATCCGGATTTGTGGGAGTGAGGGGAAATTATAATTTATGGATGACGATGAATTATTTCGTTTGCTGATGTCACCATTGTGTAATATTCCGCCCGCCTGTTGATACCGAGCTTCATTGATACACCGGTGAAGGCGTACGGGCAGAGACCACCAGCGCGTGGTCTATGTACTCGCGGCCATCTCCGCTCCGGTTTGGAATGCCGATATCCTATGGGATTGCTGTGAAATGTTTCGTTCGCCGGTCAGCACATGCGTTTCCATGGCACCGCTGGCGAAGGCGACCGATGAGAGCCCCGTTGCGCGGGGGCTCTCAACTCGCGCGCTTTTATCCGAGACGCCATCTCCGCTCCGGTTTGGTATCGCCCATCCAGGGCGCCCCAAACTCCGCCGGTACATCCCTGTACCGGCGGCTCTCCCTACCAAGACTTAAACTAAAACCCAAAGAAGGTTTTGATTTTATCTTTTGGTTTTGACGTTGACCTTTTCCGGCACGTTGTTCTTCAGCCGAAGGGAGGAATGTAGGCTAGGATTCGCCGACAGGGATGTCGGCGAAAGAACGGAGGAGCCAGGACAAATTTGCCTGGAGCAAATTTGAACAACGCTTGCGTTGGCCCCGAAGGGGTGAGGCGCAGGGATGCGCCGAATACTCGCGATTGCCGTTCGTTCCGTTAAAGCCGGAATGACGACATTCGGGTACCTGCGAAGCAGGCTGAAGGACGGTGCCAAGCTGGGGTGTCGGGGGGCAGCGCTTGGCCCCCGACTCGGACGCCTGCACGGAGTGCATGTAGATTTCAGTGCATTAGGCGTACGAAAACTTACACCGTAACCTATTAAGCAACCAGCGCACGGAACCTTACATAGCCATAACATCAACAAAACTTACACAGCAGCCTAATAAACAACCAGCGTACGAAACCTTGCACCTGTAGTACATAAGCGCAATATTTCCGTGATCAATATTTGACTTTTCGCCACCGAATAAGAAACCAGCAGTCGATCAATTTATTTTATTTTTAAGCGCAATCTTATCCCCCTAGCCTCTCCACCGCTGCCGCCAGTAATGACGGTACGTTAGCGCCTGACTTAACATTTCACCCCCAAGTTATCCACAATTATGGGCCGTTTTGTTCACTTGCAAAGTCACGCCAAGAACACTATCTTGTTATCACACCTTGATTAACACACCACATCTTGTGTTCACAGCATAAAATCGACACTACTCGTTAAGATACTGCAACAATGTTTTTGCACTAATTTAACGCGTGTGTTTTTCGCAAACTTGCCTTTAGCAAATAATGCGATGGCTTGAAGCATGAGATCGCACACGGACAGGTATAGCCCTATGAATCAAAGTCTGCTGGTCACCAAACGTGACGGAAGCAAAGAACGTATCAATCTTGATAAAATCCACCGCGTGCTTGATTGGGCAGCGGAAGGACTGAGCAATGTTTCGGTCTCTCAGGTGGAACTGCGTTCTCACATCCAGTTTTATGATGGGATCCGCACCGCGGACATTCACGAAACCATCATCAAGGCCGCTGCAGACCTGATATCCCGTGATGCTCCAGACTATCAATATCTGGCCGCGCGTCTGGCAATTTTCCATCTGCGTAAAAAAGCCTACGGTCAGTTTGAACCGCCTAAATTGTACGATCACGTCGTTAAATTGGTCGAAATGGGCAAATATGACAAACATCTGCTGGAAGACTACACCCCAGAAGAGTTTGCTCAGATGGATGAGTTTATCGATCACTGGCGTGACATGAATTTCTCTTATGCCGCAGTGAAGCAGTTGGAAGGTAAATATCTGGTTCAGAACCGTGTCTCTGGCGAAATCTATGAGAGCGCGCAGTTCTTATATATTTTGGTTGCAGCCTGTCTGTTCTCTAACTATCCACGTGACACTCGTCTGAGCTACGTAAAACGTTTCTATGACGCGGTATCTACGTTCAAGATTTCACTACCTACGCCAATTATGTCTGGCGTGCGTACCCCTACCCGCCAATTCAGCTCTTGCGTGCTGATTGAGTGTGGCGACAGCTTAGACTCTATCAATGCAACCTCTAGCGCCATTGTGAAATACGTTTCTCAACGTGCTGGCATTGGTATCAATGCAGGTCGTATCCGTGCGTTGGGTAGCCCAATTCGCGGCGGTGAAGCATTCCACACCGGCTGTATTCCTTTCTACAAACATTTTCAGACTGCGGTGAAGTCTTGCTCTCAGGGCGGCGTACGCGGCGGTGCAGCAACGTTATTCTATCCTTTGTGGCATCTGGAAGTTGAAAGCCTGCTGGTGTTGAAAAACAACCGCGGGGTTGAAGGCAACCGCGTACGTCATATGGACTACGGCGTTCAGCTTAATCGCCTGATGTATCAGCGTCTGATCAAGGGCGGCGATATCACGCTGTTTAGCCCATCCGATGTTCCCGGCCTGTACGATGCTTTCTTCGCCGATCAGGACGAGTTCGAGCGCCTATATATGCAATACGAGGCTGATGACAGCATTCGTAAGCAGAAAGTGAAAGCGGTCGAGCTGTTCTCTCTGATGATGCAGGAACGTGCTTCCACCGGCCGTATCTACATCCAGCATGTGGATCACTGCAATACCCATAGCCCGTTTGATCCGGCTATCGCACCGGTACGTCAGTCAAACCTGTGTTTGGAAATTGCGTTGCCAACCAAGCCGCTGAACGACGTTAACGATGAAAATGGCGAAATTGCGCTGTGTACGCTGTCTGCATTTAACCTCGGCGTGATCAACTCGCTGGACGATTTAGAAGAGCTCGCTGTTCTGGCTGTTCGTGCGCTTGACGCCCTGCTCGACTATCAGGACTACCCAATTCTGGCGGCTAAGCGCGGTGCGATGGGTCGTCGTACTCTGGGTATTGGTGTCATTAACTACGCTTACTATCTGGCGAAAAACGGCGTGCGCTACTCCGATGGCAGCGCAAATAACCTGACCCACAAAACATTTGAAGCTATTCAGTATTACCTGCTGAAAGCCTCTAATGAGCTGGCGAAAGAACAAGGTGCTTGCCCGTGGTTCAACGAAACCACCTATGCGCAAGGCATACTGCCAATCGACACCTACAAAAAAGATTTGGATACCATTTGCAACGAACCACTGCATTACGACTGGGAAGCGCTGCGTAACGATATCAAGCAGTACGGCCTGCGCAACTCAACGTTGTCAGCCCTAATGCCGTCTGAAACGTCGTCGCAGATTTCTAACGCGACTAACGGTATCGAACCACCGCGTGGTCACATCAGTATCAAAGCATCAAAAGACGGTATTTTACGTCAGGTTGTGCCTGAGTATGATCGCCTGAAAAACGCCTATGAACTGCTGTGGGAAATGCCAAACAACGATGGTTACTTGCAGTTGGTCGGCCTGATGCAGAAGTTTATCGATCAGTCGATTTCCGCCAATACCAACTACGATCCGTCACGCTTCCCATCAGGGAAAGTGCCAATGAAGCAGCTGTTAAAAGACTTGCTGACGGCCTACAAATTTGGGGCTAAAACCCTGTATTATCAAAACACCCGCGATGGAGCAGAGGACGTGCAAGACGACTTGCAGGCAACGCCTGAAGACGACGGCTGCGAAAGCGGTGCTTGCAAAATTTAATCAAGATCAATACGACTCACTCACTCTGCGACAGCAGACATCAATTGACCCGATAAATTTCGAGTTACAGGTCGACGGCAAACACGCCTGTAACTTGAAAGATAAAGGGAAAACGGGATTAGCGTTTTATGGCTTACACCACATTCTCACAAAACCAAAACGATCAGTTGCTCGAACCTATGTTCTTTGGCCAGTCAGTTAACGTTGCACGTTACGACCAGCAAAAGCATGAAATCTTCGAAAAACTGATCGAAAAGCAACTCTCTTTCTTCTGGCGCCCTGAAGAAGTTGACGTGTCTCGCGACCGTATTGACTATCAGGCTCTGCCAGAGCATGAAAAGCACATTTTTATCAGTAACCTAAAATATCAGACCTTGCTGGATTCAATTCAGGGGCGCAGTCCAAACGTGGCGTTACTGCCGCTGATATCCATCCCTGAACTGGAAACTTGGGTTGAAACTTGGTCATTCTCCGAAACCATTCACTCACGTTCCTACACGCATATTATTCGTAATATCGTGAACGATCCGGCGACGGTGTTTGACGATATCGTGACCAATGAAGAGATCCTTAAGCGCGCGAAAGATATCTCTGGCTACTACGATGACCTGATTGAGATGAGCAGTTATTGGCATCTATTAGGCGAAGGTACTCACAACGTTAATGGTAAGACTGTAACCGTTAACCTGCGTGCCTTGAAGAAACAGCTGTATCTGTGCCTGATGAGCGTCAACGCACTGGAAGCCATTCGCTTCTACGTTAGCTTTGCCTGTTCCTTTGCGTTTGCTGAACGCGAACTTATGGAAGGCAACGCCAAAATCATCAGACTCATTGCACGTGATGAAGCTCTGCACCTGACGGGTACACAGCATATTCTGAATCTGATGCGCTCAGGACAAGACGATCCTGAAATGGCTGAAGTGGCAGTTGAATGCGAGCAGCAGTGCTATGACCTGTTTGTATTGGCAGCAGAGCAGGAGAAAGAATGGGCTGATTATCTATTCCGCGACGGCTCCATGATTGGTTTGAATAAAGATATCCTGTGCCAATATGTTGAATATATCACCAACATCCGTATGCAAGCGGTTGGTTTAAAACTGCCTTTCCAGACACGCTCCAACCCGATCCCCTGGATCAACGCATGGCTGGTGTCTGATAATGTTCAGGTGGCACCACAGGAAGTTGAGGTCAGCTCTTATCTGGTCGGCCAGATTGACTCTGAAGTCAACGCTGATGACCTGAGCGACTTCGAGCTGTAAATCCCGCGGTGACTTTTACATCTCAGGATCACATGCTGGCGGTGGACGATGCCGCCAGCATCCAGCCAGAAAGCAGCGCGATACTCCCCGCGACACCCACGATTACCCTCACGCTTTCCGGCGCGCGTCTAGATTATATTCATACCAAAGGCTCGCTGCTTGAGGCGCTTGAGCACCATAAAGTTCAGGTTGAGTACCAGTGCCGTTCAGGCTATTGCGGCTCCTGCCGCTGTAAGCTCACCAAAGGTCAGGTGGTTTATCGCCAAAAGCCGTTGGCATTTATCAACGAAGGTGAGATTTTGCCCTGTTGCTGCCATCCCATCGATGATATCGAGGTGGAGCTTTAATCGCCTCCACCGCTTTTCAAGATCCCTATGCATCGCTACTCCACAGCATCGAACCTTCCGCTCACCGACTGAGTCGTTGCAGCTCCACCAAGAGCCTGATATGAAACTGCGGGTGACACAAAAAAGCCCCCGAGCTTATGAAAGATCGGGGGCTAGAGTTTCGTCTATCTATAACCGTTCATCGACAGTCTGAACGTTGAAAATCGCTATCAGCGACGGTTACCGAAGATACGCAACAGCATCAGGAACAGGTTGATGAAGTCCAGATACAGGGTCAACGCACCTAAAATAGAATATTTGCGGAAATTATCTTTATCATCTGGAGATAGCTGCTCTCCCATCGCCTTCAGCTTCTGGGTGTCATAAGCGGTTAAGCCAACGAAGATAATCACGCCTGCGTAGGTAATAACCCACATCAATGCAGGGCTTTTCAGCCAAATATTCACCAGCGACGCCAGAATAATACCGATCAGTCCCATAAACATCATGGAACCAATACCGCTAAGGTCGCGTTTGGTGGTGTAACCGTAAAGACTCATCGCACCGAACATACCTGCGGTGATGATAAACGTGCTACCGATCGAAGCTCCTGTGTACACAATAAAAACACTGGATAACGTCAAACCGGTCAACGCGGAGTAAAGCATAAATATTGCCGTAGCGGCGGAGCCACTAAGCTTACTAATCATACCCGATAAAACAAAAACTAAACCAAGCTGAACCACGATCAAACCGATTAGTGCAATTCGATTCGTATATAATAAGTATGTGATTTTTTCAGAATTTGCGGCATACCATGCCACGATAGACGTTAACAATAAACCGCAGGTCATCCAGCCATATACTTGCGCCATATATGTCTGAAGGCCGGTATTTGCGCGCTCAACAATCGAGCCATTACCACGAGGATATCGATCCATGAAGATCACCTTTATCTAGGAATAACAATATTGTCTGGATTGATAAAGCAACCAGACCGTTCTCCTAATAAGCCTACCACAGAACCGGTTTTTTGCTGCCTATGTAGTGTGCGGATATATTTCAAGTTTAGGTAATATTGACTTGCCAGAACCTAGCATCCGCCGTACACAATGCGTACGGCGGAGAGTTAACCGTTCAATTTGAGCGCTTAGGCCATAGCCCAGCGCTTAGCAACGCTCGCAACTCGCTCACCAAATTTGCGTGCCGTTTCCAAATCCCCCGGTAGCGGAGCTTCATCTGGAGAAGCGTCAGAAGGCGAAACGGTCATCAACCCTGAGAAACCAGCAATGTAGTTCACATCGTTGCGGTTAGCGGTTTTGGTATTGGCAGGCAGCATACCCATCCCCACCCACACACCACCATGCTGCTGGGAAAGATGAAACATGTAGTCCAACGTTCCTAGCTTATCGCCGTTCATACTGGCTGAGTTGGTGAAACCCGCAAAAACTTTGTCCTTCCACTCCTGACTAAACCAAGGTTTCGAAGAAGCATCGGCAAATTTCTTAAACTGCCAAGATGGTCCGCCCATATAGGTTGGGCTACCAAAAATTATTCCGTCTGCTTTCGCCAACAAATGCCAGCCACCTTCAGGTAGATTACCTTCACTATCAATCGGTAACACGTCGACGGTAACACCTTCAACATTCTTTACTCCCGCCGCTACGGCCTCGGCAGCTTTGGCGGTATGACCATATCCACTATGAAAAACCACGGCTAATGCTGTCATTCGAAATAACTCCTCACACGTTGGTTAATTAGTTATATGCCTGAAGTAGTTATACGTTCAGAAAAACGCTGCGTCTAGCACAATGGTGGTTTGTCGAATCTAGCGCAAACGGGTCCTTGAGATATCGAGTTACAGGCTGAGGGGACGCCGAAAATCCGTAGCATCAGGCAATAACGCAACCGTTCGTAGATGTCTATTGCAGATAAACCATATTTCATCTCGGTCGTTGGACAAAATATAATAGGCATCTGATGATTCCGAGGGATTAAATACGCCTAATGCACGGTAGGATACCCCTTCACTGAAGCCGCTGCAGAGCGGTAAAGGCCGTGGCCCGTTATCAAGCTCTTCCACCCGTAGATAAAGTCCTTGCTCAAACCAAATCAAAGTCACTCCTTATCTCTGAGAGAATTAATGAATGTTTGCGAAAAAAATATCGCACTGGATTCAGTATAGTGAAAACTGGCTCGGTAGGATTTTTAAGATGTCAGATGCAACGGTGAAAGACTGGCGGGGAGTAGAAAGTGATTATTGATGAATGCATTACGAAGAATTAACCCTTTTCTCTGCCAGCTCACGGGTAAATTTAACCATCAACGCCAGAGCTTAAAAGCCGAAAAAAGGGTTTCGCAGATTTACCAGCGTTTTGCCGCCTGATGGTCGCTGTCGCGAGCATCAACCCAACGATCGCCCTGCTCGGTGGCTTCGCGTTTCCAGAATGGCGCGCGAGTTTTGAGGTAGTCCATAATAAACTCGGCGGCTTCAAACGCCATACTACGGTGTGCGCTGGTCACGCCAACAAATACGATTTCATCTCCAGGATACATCGCGCCAACGCGGTGGATCAGCGAGATACGCTGTAGTGGCCAGCGTTCACGTGCTTCAGACACGATTTCGCTGAGGGCTTTTTCAGTCATCCCAGGATAATGCTCCAGCGTCAGCGCACTCACATTATCGCCCAGATTATGATTACGCACTTTGCCAGTGAAGGTGACCACCGCACCATCGTCTTCACACTGCGATAGCCATTGGTATTCGTCACCAACGCTGAAGTTTTCTTGGCCAACGCGGATACGGGTGTTTTCCACGATCAACCTCCGGTTACCGGTGGGAAAAAGGCAACCTCATCCCCAGAGGATAAAGGATGTGAAAATTCCACCAGCGTTTGATTTACCGCCGCCAGCAATTTGCCCGACTCCAGCGCCAGTGCCCATTTGTCACCGCGCTCTGCCAACGCTGTACGCAGCGCTTCTACGGTTGGATAAACTTCACAGCTCAACTCGTCACTTCCCGTGAGTTCGCGTACCTGAGCAAAAAACAGCACTTTAATCATGATGCGTCCGCCTTAAAATCACCTGATTTACCGCCGCTTTTTGCTAACAGGCGGACAGGGCCGATGACCATATCTTTTTGCACCGCTTTACACATGTCATAGATAGTGAGCGCCGCCACTGAAGCCGCGGTGAGAGCTTCCATCTCAACGCCGGTTTTACCGGTTAAGCGGCAGCAGGACTCGATACGCACACGATGGGTATCGACTTCCGCAAACAGTTGCACTTCAACTTTGGTCAGCAATAGCGGGTGACACAGCGGGATCAGCTCCCACGTGCGCTTTGCCGCTTGGATCCCTGCAATTCGCGCGGTGGCGAAAACGTCGCCCTTATGGTGTTTACCTTCCACAATCATCGCCAGCGTTTCAGGCTTCATTTCTACATAAGCTTCTGCGCGTGCTTCACGCACCGTTTCTGCCTTAGCAGAAACATCGACCATGTGGGCTTCACCGGCCGCATTGATATGGGTAAGTTGGCTCATAGTTTTCTTGTAATTTATATTGTTAACGTGGTGTAAAGCGGAGTTAGCCGCCGATGAAAGAGAGATTTTGCGTATGCCCGATGTTGCCGTCATGCAAGAAGTGCGTTTGCTTTTTGTGTCGCAAACCACCTTGGATACGCAGCTTTAACGCATCCAGATGCTCATCGCCAGCCAGTAAATCACGCAGCGGGATACCCGATTCACCGAATAGGCACAGATGCAAATTGCCAATGGCAGAGACACGTAGACGATTGCAACTGGCGCAGAAGTCTTTTTCATAAGGCATGATAAGACCGACTTCGCCCAGATAGTCAGGGTGGCGAAAAACCTGAGCGGGTCCGTCACTGCGTGCGCGTTCTTGGCGTTGCCAGCCAAGCGCAAGTAGCTGATCGCGGATCACTTCACCTGAAACATGATGCTTACGGAATAAATCACCGCCATCACCGGTTTCCATTAGCTCAATGAAGCGCATTTGAATGGGGCGTGTTTTAATCCAGCTGAGAAAACCATTTAGGCTGCGATCGTTGACATCACGCATCAGCACCGTATTCACTTTCACTTTCTCAAAACCAGCGTCAAACGCGGCGTCAATTCCCTGCATCACCTGTTTCAGTTTATCTTCACCGGTGATCGCGTGAAATTGGCGAGCATCGAGACTATCCACGCTAACGTTAACCGCCGTTAGGCCAGCCTCTCGCCAGCTTGCAATATCCCGCGCCATACGGTAGCCGTTGGTGGTCACCGCCAATGTTCTGATGGACTGATTTTCACGTACCGCAGAAATGATATCGACAAAATCACGACGTAAAGAGGGTTCGCCACCGGTTAGGCGCACTTTCTCAGTGCCCAGCTCGGCGAACGCGCGGCTGACGCGGCGGATCTCATCAAGAGATAAGAAGCTTTTATTGGCATGACCATTCGGCTTGTAGCCGTCTGGCAGACAGTATGTACAACGAAAATTGCACACGTCTGTAATTGAAAGGCGCAAGTAATAAAACTTACGCTCAAATGCGTCAGTCAGTTGGAGCATTGTTAACACCTTTCCAATATCGGGAGGCACAGGCATTTCTACCTTGTACCCTGGTGGCTTATAGCCACGGCCCTGACGCCATATTTTTGAAAACATCCGGTTTTCGGAAAACTTAGGCAACAGGGCTAGGAGTTCAGATGCCATGAGAGCAGATCGTACTCACACCACATCTCTGAAATAGCTATGTAATCTTAGGCAATTCTAGCGTTAATCCTCACGCTTACCAAACACATCACGCTGTATAATTTTATATATAACGCTTTTATGTCAGTAACTTACGTGAAGAATACACTAGTTAACGCCCTACTATACTTGATATAAATCACGCAAATAAGTCAGGGTTTCGCCTTTTTAAGCGTGATCCGGTACTTTATCCCCAGTTTATTTTCATTTTGTAGGATTTTTATGCGAAACCGCGCTTTAGCCGATCTTGATAAGGTCGTCGCGTTAGGAGGCGGACACGGACTGGGCCGCGTGATGTCGGCTCTGTCTCCGCTGGGTTCACGTTTAACAGGGATAGTCACCACCACGGATAACGGCGGTTCAACGGGGCGCATTCGGCGCTCTGAAGGCGGCATCGCATGGGGAGACATGCGTAACTGTTTAAATCAGCTGATTACCGAGCCTAGCGTGGCTTCGGCCATGTTTGAATATCGTTTTAACGGCAACGGTGAATTAGCTGGGCATAACCTCGGAAATTTGATGTTGAAGGCGTTAGACCATCTGAGCGTGCGTCCGCTGGAGGCGATAAACCTGATCCGCAGCTTACTGAAAGTCGATGCCTCGCTCATTCCCATGTCTGAACAACCGGTCGATCTCAACGCTATCGACAACGACGGTCATATTATTTATGGCGAAGTGAATATCGATCAGCTCAAAGAGATGCCCGCGCAGTTGATGCTCGAACCCCAAGTGCAGGCAACGCGAGAGGCCGTTGAAGCGATAGAAAAAGCCGATCTCATCCTCATTGGCCCCGGCAGTTTCTTAACGAGCCTGATGCCATTACTGTTACTGGACGATTTAACTCAAGCCCTACGCCGTACCCGAGCACATATGATTTATATCGGCAATCTGGGCAAAGAGCTCAGCGTCGCGGCGGCAGCGTTAACCCTGCCAGATAAGTTAAAAATTATGGAAGATGCCATTGGCGGGCACGCCATCGATGCCGTCGTCGTCGGCCCGAAGGTCAACGTCAGCGGAATAGAAAATCGCATCGTCGTACAGGAAACGCTGGAGGCTAGCGATATCCCCTATCGCCACGATCGCGATCTCTTGCGCATGGCGATTGAGAAAGCGTTACAGCAGTTAGGCTAAAACACCGATAAAGCCCTAAGCTAAAAAGCTATCAGGGCTTTATCGCCGACGCCATCTAGCGGCGACTCACAGCAACGCTTCAGGCTTTAACCACTCGTAGTTGCCATAAGGTGACTCATCATTCAGCCAACGGCGCAGCATGTCCAAAGCTAACATGGCGGTCATTTCTTGACGGATCTTCTGGCTGTGGCGTTGTGAACTGTAGGCCATCGTTTGTCCGAAAGTTTCCTGCTGTGAATGCAGAACCACGCTGATGCGGTCGTCTTGTAACTCACCGATAGCAATCGTCAAGTCAGCACCGCTGTGGGTGGCTAAAATACGGGCGCGAGCAGCCACCTCTTTCAAAGTGCTATTGCCCATATGTTCTGGCAGTTCGCTGTTTGCGAGTGGAGCATCAACGGAACGCAACTGCCAGCTTAATAAACCCGCGGTAAACTGCTCGCTCAGCGCCAAACGTAGGCCCTTTTCCCGTAGACCTAAGGCGACATCATGGGGTAGCCCTGCGGTGCCTTCAAATATGCAGTTCTCCCCTGCCACGGCGCGAACGTGTTGCCAGACGTTTAGCATCTCTTCGCGCTGGGAAGATGGCCCAGTGAGTTTCAGCTCAATAATTGGCATAGAGGAACGATAACCCAGCGTGGTATCGGGCGGCAGAGGCAAGGAGTCCAATTGCTGCGCCAAACCACTTTCTGAACGACCAAACGTGGTGAGGCGTAAACACAACGGTGATTCCGTCTGCGGGAAACGCTGGCGTAAGCGTGGCACGATTTGCTGTTTAACCATGACCTTAAATTCAGACGGAACGCCCGGCGTAAAGAAAATCCAGCAATCATTGAGTTGAATGCTGAAACCACAGGCGGTACCCACTGGGTTATCAATCATCTCGGCGCTGGCGGGGATCATTGCCTGTTTCCGATTACTCTCCGACATAGGCCGACCGCGTGAAGCGAAATACGCCTCCATGCGCGCAATCCATTCTGGATGCACCACCAACGACTCACCAAGTGCCTCAGCCGCGGCCTGAGCGCTGAGATCGTCGCTGGTTGGCCCCAGCCCGCCGTTAACGATCAAAACATCCGCATACTGGCTTCGTAGCTGTAGCGTGGACACTAAATCTTCCAGTAAATCACCCACGGTGCTACGTGAACGCATCGGGATGCCTTGCTGAAAAAGATAATCCGCCAGCCATGCGGAATTGGTATCCACGATCTGACCATGCAGAACTTCGTCACCCGTACAGAGCATTTCTAGACGTAACATCCGCCTCTCCTAAATAATTTCGTCAATAAGACACAGCACCACTTTAGAAACAGCGTTCTAACAACACAATGCTTAATGACGATAATTTAATATCTCGTTGAATGTAATTTATTGTTTACACTCAATGTAACGCCAGTTTGACGAGAATAAACTTTTCACTTACCCTGCAGGGCATAAATAGTATTGGATCGTTTTAATGCAGAGGAAAGCGTGAAGAATCGCACTCTTGGCAGTATTTTCATCGTCGCAGGCACCACGATTGGAGCGGGAATGCTGGCAATGCCGCTCGCCGCCGCTGGCGTAGGTTTTGGTACCACTTTTATCATGTTAGCGACCCTATGGGCGCTGATGTGCTACACGGCGCTGCTTTTGGTTGAAGTTTATCAACACCAGTCCGCAGATACCGGGCTGGGCACTTTAGCTAAGCATTATCTTGGGCGATCTGGGCAATGGCTGACCGGCGCTAGCATGCTATTTTTGATGTACGCACTCACCGCCGCCTACATTAGCGGAGCCGGTGAACTGCTCGCCTCCAGCCTGAGCCAATGGCTATCATTAGAAATTAAGCCAACCGCTGGGGTACTCCTATTTACTCTGATTGCGGGTGGCATTGTGTGCATCGGCACCCACTCGGTAGATATGTTTAACCGTGTGCTGTTTAGCGCCAAAATCGTCTTGCTGATCATCATGCTTACTCTGATGATGCCGCATATTCATCAGGCCAACCTGCTGACGATGCCACTGGAAAAAGGACTGGCGCTATCAGCTATTCCTGTGATTTTCACCTCTTTTGGCTTCCATGGCAGCGTGCCAAGCATTGTTAGCTATATGAATGGCAATCTGCGCAAGCTGCGTTGGGTGTTTATCATCGGCAGCGCCATTCCGTTAATCGCCTATATTTTCTGGCAATTGGCCACGCTCGGGTCTATTAGCTCATCCACCTTTGTGGGCATTCTCGCCGCTCAATCCGGTCTAAACGGCCTGCTGCAGGCTGTGCGCGAAGTTGTCGCTACGCCACACGTGGAACTCGCCGTTCATCTGTTTGCCGATTTAGCGTTAGCCACCTCTTTCCTTGGCGTCGCACTGGGGTTATTTGACTATTTAGCAGACCTGTTCCAACGCAGTAATAAGGCGTCTGGACGTGCGCAGACGGGCTTAATGACCTTCCTCCCACCGCTGGCTTTTGCGCTGTTTTATCCGCAGGGCTTTGTCATGGCACTCGGCTATGCGGCCGTTGCATTGGCCGTTCTAGCACTGTTAATCCCATCAATGCTAGTGTGGCAAACACGTAAACATCATCCACAAGCAGGATATCGAGTGGTGGGTGGCAAGCCATTGCTGGTACTGGTATTTGCTTGTGGCGTCGCGGTGATTGCAGTCCAACTGTCAATTGCCTCAGGGCTCTTGCCAGCTGTAGGTTAAATTTGATAGGTTACAAACATGAATAGCACAATCCGAACGTCTCACGTTGCCCGTTGGTGGCGCTGCATCTAGCGGCGGCACAGGATTTTGTTGGTTCAAACATATCTTATACAAGCCGCCGGAGGGCGGCTTGTTTGCATTTGAAGGCGTGCTCCGGCAAATTTTTTAGGAGCATTGCATGATCAATTCCACCGATTCACACACTATCCTCACAGGCGATCGTCCTACAGGCCCATTGCACCTCGGCCATTATGTCGGCTCCCTACGCCAGCGAGTTACGCTGCAAGATCGTTACCCGCAGTATGTGCTCATTGCCGACCTGCAAGGTCTTACCGATAACGGCAGTAACCCACAGAAAATTTCCCAAAATATTTTCGAAGTCATGGCTGATTATCTGGCGGTGGGGATCGACCCTGAAAAAACCACGATTTGTTTGCAGTCTGCCCTTCCCGCATTGGCCGAACTCACTATGCTGTATATGAATATCGTCACCGTAGCTCGCGTAGAGCGCAACCCTACGGTGAAAGCCGAAATCGCACAGAAAGGCTTCTCCCGTAGCCTTCCAACCGGTTTTCTGGTCTACCCTATCAGTCAGGCCGCTGATATCACCGCGTTTAAAGCCGACAGAGTACCAGTGGGTGACGACCAATTACCCATGCTTGAGCAAACCAATGAAATTGTACATAAAATGAATAGCCTGTTGCCTAATCCCGTGTTGGTTCCTTGCCAAGCCATGCTCAGCAGCGTCAGTCGTCTGCCGGGAATTGATGGTAACGCCAAAATGTCTAAATCCTTAGGTAACACACTGACGCTTTCCGCCAGTGAAGACGACATCAGCAAAGCCGTTCATGCCATGTATACCGACCCTAATCATCTGCGCGTTAGCGATCCTGGTCAGGTTGAAGGGAATGTCGTATTTACCTATCTAGACGCATTCCACCCAGATCAAGCCCAGATAGCTGCATTGAAAGAGCATTACCAGCGCGGCGGTTTGGGCGATCGCCAGTGCAAACAGGAACTGGAAGCGTGTTTGCAAGCATTACTCTCCCCTATCCGTGAACGGCGTCAGCAGTTCAGCGCGGATAAAGCGGCACTCATGGACATCTTGCAGGCAGGAACGGAAAAAGCACATGAAGTGACCCAGCAAACGCTGAGCGAAGTAAAACGTGGTTTGGGATTGCCCGTCATGTTTTGAGATAAAATAAAAGCGCCGAAAATACGCGGCGCTTTTAAAGATTCTCGTTTCGTGTGGTTTAGAAACCTATACCGGCGCCCACATACGCACCGTCGGCCACGACGTTATCGCGGTTACCGTCTTTACCACTGATTTCAATATAGCGATAACCGACATCAATGGTTACTGGACGAATGACGTTCCAACGCATGCCGGCGCTCGCCTCTTTGTAGTTATTAATGCCACTAGACAGCGATTCCGGAGAATAATACCCTTCACCATACAGCGTGAAATGACGCGTGATTGGCCACTGAATTCCACCACCCGCCGCAACAGCATAATCATCACCACCATCTTTTTGTGGGTTTAAATACAGCGCTTTTCCGCCAGCAGAAGCTAAGAATGGGCCTAAAGGAAGATTAATACCTAAACCTAACCCCGCCACGTCGCCATCACTATCGTTATGCGCCCAATCCAATGTGGAATATAAACCTGCCGAGTCAGTCCCAAAACCCGCTTCAACGTTGGTGTAGTGTTCGCCTACTTGCCCATGCACAGTAATAGCATTTGCTGCTGAAGCAGAAAACAGAGCGGCACACGCGCAGCCCAAAACGATCTTTTTCATTATATGATTTTCCTTAAAAATAGTAGGCCGGATAGCCAGTTCCGGTGAGCGAGAGTTTAAACGAAACATCAACAAGAACCAGCTAAAAAACCACTATTATTTGTAAAAAAATTAACCAATTATGTGTCTGATAACTTTTAGCGATATGGTTAATAAGCCCTAACTATTTGCGTGAGATCAGTAAGAGGTCTACAAATATTCATTAGATTGGTTTGTGGAACAATTATGGAAAGCCGGTATTCACAGAGCGATCTTTTATGTCAGCTACATATTTTGGATTTAGCTGAAGAGCAGTACCTCAAGTGATTGGCGTTACGCATTGATGCGGTAACCCGAAAAAACGACAGGTATCACCCGGTTGAAGCAATTCACTGACTCTTGATTAAGGAGAGACGTAATGAGCAAAAAAGGACTGACCACCGCTGCAGGCGCACCCGTTGTAGATAATAACAACGTCATTACAGCAGGCCCACGTGGCCCTATGCTGTTACAAGACGTCTGGTTCCTTGAAAAACTTGCCCACTTTGACCGTGAAGTGATCCCAGAACGCCGCATGCACGCGAAAGGCTCTGGCGCACACGGTACGTTCACCGTTACTCACGACATCACCAAATACACCCGCGCTAAAATTTTCTCCGAGATCGGTAAGCAAACCCCCATGATGGTTCGCTTCTCAACCGTCGCCGGTGAGCGAGGTGCAGCCGATGCAGAGCGTGATATTCGTGGTTTTGCCATGAAGTTTTACACTGAAGAAGGCAATTGGGATCTGGTGGGTAACGATACTCCGGTTTTCTATCTGCGCGATCCGCTGAAGTTCCCTGATTTGAACCATGTTGTAAAACGCGACCCACGTACTAACTTGCGTAACCCTGTATACAAATGGGACTTCTTCTCTCAACTGCCAGAAGCCTTCCACCAGTTGACGATTGATTTCAGCGACCGCGGTCTGCCTAAGTCATACCGTCATATGCATGGTTTTGGTAGCCACACCTTCAGTTTTATCAATGCCGATAACGAGCGCTTCTGGGTGAAATTCCACTTCCGTTGCCAGCAAGGCATTGAAAACCTGATGGACGATGAAGCCGAAGCGCTAGTTGGTAAAGATCGTGAAAGCTCGCAGCGCGATCTCTACGATGCCATCGAACGTAAGGATTTCCCTCGCTGGAATCTGCAGGTGCAGATTATGCCAGAGAAAGAAGCGGCTCAAACGCCATACAATCCATTCGACCTGACTAAAGTTTGGCCACACAAAGATTACCCGCTAATCGATGTCGGCTTCTTTGAGCTAAACCGTAACCCAGACAACTACTTTGCTGAAGTTGAGCAAGTGGCAATGAACCCAGCCAACGTCGTACCTGGCATCGGTTTCTCTCCAGACAAAATGCTGCAAGGCCGTCTGTTCTCCTACGGTGATGCACATCGCTACCGTCTTGGTGTGAACCACCACCAGATCCCTGTCAACGCTCCGCAGTGTCCGTTCCATAACTATCATCGCGATGGCGCTATGCGCGTCGATGGTAACAGCGGTAACGGTGCAACCTACGAGCCAAACAGCTTTGGCGTATTCCAAGAGCAGCCTGATTTCAGTGAACCGCCATTAACTCTTGAAGGTGCTGCCGATCACTGGAATCATCGCGAAGACACCGACTACTACTCTCAGCCGCGAGCGTTATTTAATCTGCTGAGTGAAGAAGAACATCAGCGCATGTACACCCGCATCGCCGGTGAACTTTCTCAGGTCCCTGAAGCCATTCAGAAACGCGCTCTGTGCCACTTTGCGCAGATCCACCCTGATTATGCCGCCGGAATCATGAAAGCATTAGGTCAATAATCATTCCTAAATAGAGAATGTAAAACAGGAGCCCAAAGGCTCCTGTTTTTTGTGATATCTCAAGCAGACACTTTAATAGTAAGTGATCGTCACGTTAGCTTTTGCTGTAATATCGCCTGTAAAATTGTTGTTGTTTGAATCTGTTATTTCCGGCGCAGTTTGGATAATGGCAGCTTGAAAATGCGTCGTGTTTTTTCCTTTTAGAGCAGCGCCAATATTCTGTTTTGTCCCCGTTCTCACCGCTTTTCCTGCGCTGTCGAACAGTCCAACAGCAATGCCATCTAAGGTTTTCCCATCAGCTTCACTTTTTACGGTCAGCGTGTCTCGTCCTTGCAAAATCGCATGTGCATCTTCGAAAGTGAACTCCACGTTATTGGTATAAGAGCTGCAGGTGAAATCCATGCCGAAACTGGTCAATGGCCCTTGCTGCGGATAAGTACCGCTGCTCGTTTTATTGATATTGCCTAAAGATACGGTTTGATGCTTAGAATCTAAACTGCACGATGGTGACGCCATAAATACCCCTGAACCCAAGGGAACATCGACCGTATTCACACCAGACAAACCATCTATCGTAAAGGTTAAATGAGCCCCTGGGGGGATAACTGCCTGTGACTGATATTGTATCCAACCAAATTTAATTAGTTCAGCCCGCATCGATTCGATAGCAAAATTATAATTACCATCATATTTATACTGCGTTTTGTCCGCATTATATTGCGCACCAAATTGAAATAGCGTGGTGTCTTCTTTGCCGTTAATCACTGGATATTCCACTCCCAAGCGCTTTCCTGGTGACATCGACGCCGGTGAATAGCTATTTGCCAGTGAGTCTGTGTTGTAAGACACCGCCTTAATATACATTTTTAACTTGATGCCATTATTGGTCGTCTGAGCTTCTCCCGTCCAATCAAGTGCCTTATCGTTTATAGCACTGAGGCTGAGAGTAATGTTGCCATCAAAGTTGGCTGGCGCCGTAAACTCTTGACCATCTGAGGAACAGCTCAAACGCATATTTGGCAAAAACTGAGCATAGTCCAACGAAAGAACCACGGTGTAATCGGGCGTGTTTTCGTCTACCGCAATGGGGTTTTCTCGGGTGAATGGAGAAAATGGTGCCGCTCCCCCTGAATTAATATCACAATGTAAGCCAGCCCAACTGTTGCCAGAAGAGAGGCAAAAAAGTAATAACGTTGCCATCACGGCTGTAACTCGAGAAGCGGTCAACCATCTACTCATGAAGTAATGTCCGTTAGATGACGCGTTAAAATGATAAAGATTGATGCAATACCGGAGTCTCACCGCCAAAATCGTTAATGGTAGAATAGTTCAGCACACCCGATTTACCGGAAACGCCGGCGGGTGCGGCGTAACGCATCTCACCTTTCGCGGGAACCATGGCATTTTTATCTACGACAGGAATAGATTTGTCACCGGTGGTAACTGAAAGCTCTGACAAACTGGCGTAATATTCAGTTGGATTATTCGCCACTATCCACTCTTTCCCTCCTTCACGACGTACTTGCCATTGCAGTTTACTCGCAGTATCCGCTGATTTTTCTGTTAGCGTCGTTGGGCGGATAAACACCTTCAGCCGAGTACGCACGGCAACCTGTAACTGGCTGCCCTGCACTTTACTCACAGGAGGTACTTCTTGGATCCATAGCCAATAAACCGACTCACGATCCTGAGGAATTCTTCCCGGTACGACAACCATACGCAGCTTACCTTCATGTCCCGCGCCAATTTTAAATAGCGGCGGAGTCAAAATAAGCGGCAGACCTTTATCATTACCCTTTTGATCTTCGAGCCAAGACTGAACGAGATAATCTTGGGTCTTATCATCATTCAAAATTTTGATAGACGTTTCTTTGTCACTTTCTAAAGCAACAACACGTGTAAGCGCTGGACGAACAGCCGCAAAGGCAACATTCGACAAGAGCAACATGCTCATCAGAGCGGGTACTGCAATTTGGGTCAATTTCTTCATAGCAATCTCAATTAGTGACAAACCGCATTAATTTGTTGATACCAAGGAGCAGATGCATCTTTGGCGATAGGTAAAACAAACTGACACTGACCATCATTTGGCAGAGTCACATGCAGAGTGGTATCCCCATCGGCCAATATGCCATTGAGATACAGCAGTCCATTATCAGCAACCATGCCGACCTGCTCCTTACCTTGCCACGCAGTTGCTCCGAAAGGAGCCAGTTTGCCATCGGATAAAGACAACATAACTATAGCGCGGCGTCCTATTTTTGTTTGGAAACGGCGTACGACAATCGCTCCATGAGTAGGGATTACGTTCCCCCCACCGTCAATCAACTCAACGTTATCCTCAGTATGGCGCGTATCCAGTGACAAATTGTTGTCGCGATAAGGCGAAATCGACGGCACAACGGCATGTCCCCAACGATCGGTAGACACCCCTGGCTGCCCTTCAACGCTGATATTTTTCGCGCCAGGTGTTTCAATAATGGCAATGGTGTCACCCAGTTGCTGCGAAAGCACCACGCCATGACGATAAGCCACAACGCCACCAGAAATACCGGCTGAGTACTGCCGACTATCTTGACTTGCGCTCGCACTGGCATTCATATTTGCCATGCTGTTGCGATAAGAAACCGATGCCGACGGCGAATAACCATCACTGCTACGCTGAGCGGATAGCGAATAATTCAGAGCACTATCAAGCTCAGAACCAGAGACCGTAGCCATCTGTGAGTTGCCCGAATGATTACTGTTATTGGTACTAAAAGAGATATCACGGCTTCGTTTCTCTCCCATATCCAGAGGTACGGAGAAATTAAGCGACAGTTGACGGTCAGGGCTTTCAGCGCCATTGCCCGAATTAGCCTGATAGGTGTAATCCACATTCACGCTAACTGAATGAATGTTGAAGCTATACCCCATTGTTATGGAGGTGTCCTTTGCACTCGAGTCGTAATAGCTATCACGCTGCAACGTCAAATATCCGCTGCCAAAATCGCCTAAGCCTTGATTAATCGTTGCTTGTATTTCATTTTTGCGATGGTATTGCGAATCATCATCTCCCCATCGCCAGTCGGCATACTCAGGAAAATCAACAAAGTCTGGCGTCTGATAGCGATACGCCATCAGTTGCAATGAGGTATCAGTGTCATCAAAACGACGGGCATACAACACTCGTAGAGCACGACCACTATCGTTTACGTCTTTTTCCGGCCGTGCATTATCGTCGTTAACATTATTTTCAGTTCTCGCTTGATGCTTCTCAAATGCCCAATCCAGAGAGACGCTACCCAAAGCGCCAAGATTAAAGGCACCGCCCAGCGCCATCGATTGATATCCTTCGCCAATCACGACAAGATCGCTCAGGGTTAATCTATCCCAGCCATATTGCAGACTTCCCTGCGTCACTAAAGGATCGTATGAGAGCCCGTTGTCACGATAGCGCCCAGCACTCAGGCTATAGCGCCAAGAACCTGGGCGCAGCATATTCGGCAACGACGTGTAGGGCACGGTAAACGCCTGTTTACTACCGTCGCTCTCTTCAACCGTAACATTTAAATCAGCACCGATTTGACCATTGGTTAAATCAGTGATGGCAAAACTGCCCGGAGAGACTGTTTTGCTATAGATGATATTTCCACGCTGGCGGATAACCACGCGCGCGTTGGAATGCGCCACGCCACGAATAATAGGAGCGTAGCTGAACGTACCTGATGGCAACATCTGGTCGTTGGTTTCTAATGTCATTCCGCGAACAGGTAAGATACCTAATACATCGCTGGAAGTGTTGGCATATACATCCCCCACGGTAAAGCGGGATACTAGCGGCGCAATATCTCGCTCCGCATAAGCACGGTCGTGATTCTGCTCCCACCCCATTTGAGATTTGTTGAACGTGTCAAAACTATAAAAACGCCAACTGCCCAGATTCAATCCAGAATTCAGACTCAAATAGGCCGTATTGTCGCTACCTGAATCCGCGTCTGAGCCATGGTTTTCCGTATGATAAACATAACCTGAATAGCTCATGCGTAGCGCATTTACACCGCTGTCCCACAAAGAAGGGTCAATCATTTCGCTTTGGCTACTCACGTTCATCGCGGCTTGTGGCGCAATAATAATTAACTGCTGCATTGCTTCGTCATACTTTATTTTAGCGTCTGGCCATTTGACCAAAAAATCGTAGCAAACTTCATTGCCACTTTTAGCCAGCTCATTTAAATGATGATCGAGACCTATCTGGTGTAATAATCCTTGAGTCAAGCATGGCGTAGCATTATCGCTACCCTTCAGCAAAATAAATTCAATATTCGTTTTAAATAATGTGCGATCGTTTAAAACAACATCAACTGATTTTGTACCGGCATCAACGTGGTCTGGATTATAAAATTGTTGAGGTATTTCTTGAGAGCTTTGGCGTAAAAAATCAGCATCAAATGCAGCGCTCTCATTATTTCCCGCATGCAATGTAAAAGGAAAAAAAGCAGACACAAGGATGAGAGTTCTCATTAATAATGATAAATGATATCTAATCAAAGGAAGCCTGCTTGTTAAAAAACAATATTCGACTATTAAGCTAATACATCCAAAAATCAGTTATACGCAATATCAATAAAGGTTTTGGCTTTTACATCACCCGAAGAGACAGCTGGGGTCGAAGTATTCGCTTTATATGCGACTTTAAATTTAAGCTCAGTATTCCCCTGAGTTAATGCCTGTGATTTTGACGGTACACCACCATTGATATCAATCACCGTTGAGCCATCATTTTCTAAAATAGCAATACCCACACCTTGTGCAGCATTGTTCTCTTGAATGTTTTTCAAAATTGAATTATCCACAAGATCGGGAGTACCACTAAATGAAACTCTAGCATTCTTCATCGTAGTGGTATCACACTCTTTTAGGTCAATCGTAAAGTCTTTCATACCAGCATAACCACCGGCCGAAGAAAATGATGATGGAGTGACACTCGACAATTGCATCAAAGCACTTTTGCCTTCACCACCATTAAAACCTTGTAGTGAACAAGCTGAAGCTTTAACTGTTCCCGTAAACGTAATATCCCCGTCAGCAGCAAAAGAAGACAAAGGGATAACGCTTAAAGCAACGAGCGTTAGTAAATTAATTTTCATAAAATATCCTTTCAAGTATTAAACTTAACCAAGAAATAAAATAGAGGTTTCTTAATTGATAACCTCTTGATGATTACTTTAATGCATTAAATACAAGAAGTGAATGCGAGGTATTTTATTTCATGTTTAAGTATCTCTAACAAATAGGAAGTGGATAAGAAAAATCCTATGAAAATCAGTGTTGTGAAAAACGCCCATACAAAGTTAAAAATAAAGAGGCTGATACTACTTATAAAACATATAAGTAAAAATTTAAAAATAAACCACCCAAATATTTTTCGAAAAAAATATCCCTTTTTTACGCTCAACCGCCTTACTTAAAAAAAACGGCTGAAATGCCTAATGTTGATCGTTTAAGAGATCGAGATACACGGGGCTAGTACACCGCGGGGCGGTTATGG
>ERZ827496.449-NODE-449-length-58635-cov-37.738358_pt1 | contig 58635 bp, 51 predicted proteins | sample MGYA00519769_ERZ827496 | MGnify/ENA primary metagenome ERZ827496 (study PRJEB31778, sample SAMEA3449327) | human gut metagenome | biome: human gut; feature: human-associated habitat; material: faeces | place: United Kingdom | collected 2010/2012 ...
TGCCTACACACATCAAATTCCTAACGGAATTTCATCGCATCTTCTTCGGGACAACTTGTATGTCATTTCCATAAAAAATCGGCTGGAGCGTGGTTTTGCTCCAGCCGATTGGATAGTTATTTAATGTGATGCCCTGTGTGTGGGCAATCGCATTTGTGCAGGGGATTAGTCGCTCAACTTAGCGCAGAGGAACTCGCGGTTCATACGGCTGATGTTGCTGAGCTTGATGTTCTTAGGACATTCAGCAGCGCAAGCACCAGTGTTGGTACAGTTGCCGAAACCGAGTTCGTCCATCTTAGCCACCATAGCTTTCACGCGGCGCTTAGCCTCGGTCTTGCCTTGTGGGAGAAGTGCGAATTGGCTCACCTTAGCTGATACGAAGAGCATAGCCGAACCGTTCTTACAAGCTGCAACGCAAGCGCCGCAACCTACGCAAGTAGCAGAGTCCATAGCTTCGTCGGCCACTTCCTTAGCGATAGGAAGTGCGTTAGCGTCTTGTGCACCACCGCAGTTGAAGCTTACGTAACCGCCAGCTTGTTGGATCTTATCGAATGCGTTGCGGTCAACCATAAGGTCTTTGATTACAGGGAATGCAGCAGAGCGCCAAGGCTCAACGGTGATAGTTTCGCCATCTTCGAAGCGGCGCATGTAGAGCTGGCAAGTGGTAGCGCCAGTTGCAGGGCCGTGAGGGTGACCATTGATATAGAGTGAACACATACCACAGATGCCTTCGCGGCAGTCGTGGTCGAATACGATAGGCTCTTCACCTTGTTCAACGAGGGTTTCGTTGAGAATATCGAGGGTTTCGAGGAATGAGGTGTCGCTGTCGGTTTCAACATTCTCATAAGTTACGAAACCACCTTGAGCCTTTGGTCCGGCTTGACGCCAGATCTTAAGATTTACTTTCATATTTGCCATTGTAAATTTCCTTTCTTAATTAAATGTTGGGATTATGACTTGTAGTTACGGGTTTGAACCTTGATTGCTTCGTAGTGGAGAGGTTCCTTGATGAGCTTAGGCGCTTTTTCGTCGCTGCCTTGGTAGTCCCAGCAAGATACGTAGAAGAAGTTTTCGTCGTCGCGCTTAGCTTCGCCTTCTTCAGTTTGGTATTCTTCGCGGAAGTGACCACCGCAAGATTCGTTACGGTTGAGTGCGTCGTAAGCGATAAGTTCGCCCATAGTGATGAAGTCTTGCAGACGGAATGCCTTGTCGAGCTCCACGTTCATGCCTTCACCCACGGTTCCAGGAATGTAGAGGTTTTTGTTGAATTCCTCACGGAGAGCTTTGAGCTTGGTGAGAGCAGTTTCCAAACCTTCCTTGGTGCGGCCCATGCCCACGAAGTCCCAAAGGATGTTACCCAATTCCTTGTGGATTGAGTCAACTGAGCGCTTGCCACCGATAGCCATGAGGCGTTCTTCTTCAGCCACACAAGCCTTTTCAGCTTCCACAAATTCAGGAGCGTCGGTGCTGAAGCGTGGCACTTGGATTTGGTCGCTGAGGTAGTTTTGGATAGTGTAAGGCAGCACGAAGTAGCCGTCGGCCAAACCTTGCATCAATGCAGAAGCACCGAGGCGGTTAGCACCGTGGTCAGAGAAGTTACATTCGCCGATAGCGAACAGACCCTTCACGCTGGTTTGGAGTTCGTAGTCAACCCAGATACCACCCATAGTGTAGTGGATAGCAGGGTAGATCATCATTGGGTTGTAGTAGTTTTCGCCGTTGATGGTGTTAGCGAGTTCGCCTGGGTTCACGTCGGTGATTTCTTCATACATGTCGAAGAGGTTGCCGTAGCGTTGACGAACCACGTCGATACCGAGGCGGTTGATAGCTTCAGAGAAGTCGAGGAACACAGCTTGACCAGTGTTGTTCACACCGTAGCCCTTGTCGCAACGTTCCTTAGCGGCGCGTGAAGCCACGTCGCGAGGCACGAGGTTACCGAATGCAGGGTAACGGCGTTCCAAGTAGTAGTCGCGTTCTTCTTCAGGAATATCGCTACCCTTCTTAGTGCCGGCTTGGATAGCCTTAGCGTCTTCAAGTTTCTTAGGCACCCAGATACGACCGTCGTTACGGAGCGATTCCGACATCAAAGTGAGCTTTGATTGCTTGTCGCCGTGGCGAGGGATACAGGTTGGGTGAATCTGCACGTAGGCAGGGTTAGCGAAGTAAGCACCCTTGCGGTAGCAAGCCACTGCAGCAGAGCAGTTACATGCCATAGCGTTGGTAGAGAGGAAGTAAGCGTTGCCGTAGCCACCAGTGGCGATAACCACTGCGTGAGCGGCGAAGCGTTCAAACTTACCAGTCACCAAGTTCTTAGCGATGATACCACGAGCGCGACCGTCAATGAGCACCACGTCGTGCATTTCGTAGCGGTTGTAGCTCTTCACCTTACCCATGTGGATTTGGCGGTTGAGTGAGCTGTAAGCGCCGAGCAGAAGCTGTTGACCAGTTTGACCCTTAGCGTAGAAAGTACGGCTCACCTGAGCACCACCGAAAGAGCGGTTGTCGAGCATACCGCCGTATTCGCGAGCGAAAGGCACACCTTGCTCCACGCATTGGTCGATGATGTTGTTCGACACTTCAGCCAAGCGATACACGTTGGCTTCGCGAGCGCGGTAGTCACCACCCTTCACGGTGTCGTAGAAAAGGCGATACACAGAGTCGCCGTCGTTTTGATAGTTCTTAGCAGCGTTGATACCACCTTGAGCAGCGATAGAGTGAGCGCGGCGAGGTGAGTCTTGAATACAGAAGTTAAGCACATTGAAGCCCATTTCTGCAAGAGTTGAAGCTGCCGATGCACCAGCCAAGCCAGTACCTACGACGATGATGTCGAGCTTACGCTTGTTGGCAGGGTTCACCAATTTCTGGTGAGCTTTATAGTTTGTCCATTTCTCAGCTACAGGACCTTCAGGAATCTTTGAATCGATAACTGGCTGAGCGAGTTTAGTATTTTCTTCCATTTTTTGAATTCTTTTTGAAGTTAAAAAAATTTCTCAGCTGAAAAATTAGCAAGCGAAGTACCAAGTGAAGTAGCAAGCTTCAACAGCGAAGAGCACAAACACTACGGTAGCCCAAACGCATGCAATGGCTCTCCAGCGGCAAATCCACTTGTCGTTAGCCACACCGAGGGTCTGGAATGCGCTCCAGAAACCGTGGGTGAGGTGGAACCAGATTGCAGCAAAGCCAATGAGGTAAACAGGAAGAACCCATACCTGGCTAAATACAGCACCGAGATAGTACTTGCCATTCATCACGTGTTCGCCAAGAAGTTCTGGAACCTGCATTTTAGCCCAGAATTGAACCAAGTGAAGAATAAGGAAGCAGAATACGATGACACCAAGCACGAGCATGTTTTGAGATGCCCAGCTCACGCTCTTCCAGTTTTTGGAAATAGCGTAACGGTCGCCACCGCGAGCCTTGCGGTTTTGGTAGGTGAGCCAGAAAGCGTAGATGATGTGAACCACCATACCGCCAGCAATGACTGCAGTACCAAGTACAGCGTACCAATTAGCACCGAGGAATTCGCAAATCTTATCGTACGCACCGAACGACAAGACAGCCACTGCATTCATCAGCGCGTGAAAGGTCACGAAAAGGACTAAGAAAAGGCCTGTGATACTCATCACCACCTTGCGTCCCACAGAAGAATTAGTTAACCACATAGTAGTTTAGTAAATTAAATTATTAATAATGATTTAGTTATAAATTATCTGCTTACCTTACCATGCGCCCGCCCACGGCGAGCACACTGCACACCTCCAATCATAAGTGCGCAATAGGTGTACAAAATTACCTATTTAATGTGTCACTTGCAAGAGAAATACCGAAAAAATTCCCTATTTCCCCACGGTTTAAAGTTCGGTTTAAAGTTCAATAGGCTAAAAGTCTAACAGGCTGATGACGATTTCGCTTTTGGCGGAGCTGATGCGCTGGAGCAATCGGAGGATTCTAACTTCTATCTAACCTATAACTAACCTCTAATTTCTAATATCTTATTTCTTTTTTCGGGGAAAATGTTGCGGATTTGGTTAAAAAGTTGCATATTTGCATATTATATTCAAAATTTCACAAAAAAATAGTAACAATTTAAATCATAATGTTTATGAAAAGAATAGTTTTGGTTTTGTGTGCAGCGCTGCTTGCTTGCGGTGCTGTATCAGCCCAAAAGAAGAGAGTAGCAAAGAGAACTAAAGCCTCCACCACCGCAGCAGTTCCTGCTAAGGCCGTGAACAATGCCGAAGAGGGCAAGAAGTGGTACGATGCAGAGCGTTACGATCAAGCTCGTAAGTATCTGAAAAAGGCTGTAGCAGAGGGTGATATGGATAGCAAAGTGCGCCTTGCCGCCATTATCTATAACCAAGATATGGACCCCGAAACCGCCAATGCGATGTTCGACGAATGTATTGCCGCTGGCTCGGCTTTCGCTCTCGAACGCAAGGGCTTCTGCACCCTGCAATCGGCTTGGGACACTAAGGAAGATAAGCTCAAGAGCCTTGAACTGATTCAAAAGGCGAGCGATATGGGCTATGGCGATGCCACTGCCGAGCTGTTTGAGGTGTATTTGAATGGCTTCAGAACCTTTGCCGACCAGGAAGTGATTGTGGAGGCAAACGAGGAAAAGGCTGTGGAATATGCCAAGAAGGGTGCCGAGCAAAACAATCCCGAATGTATGGCGTATGTGGGTATGTGGACCTACAAGGGCGTGAAGGGCTTTGAGAAAGACGAGGAAAAGGGCGTGCAGATGCTTGAGGCTGCCGACAAGGCAAGTCGCCGCTTCTTCGCCACCAACTGCCTTGAACCAGCTAAACTCCTTTGCCAACACTACACCGACAATGGCGAAGCAGCCAAGGCGGCTCCTATCGTTGAACTCCTGAAGAAATATCACCCAACAGAATATTAATTACCCCTTAAAACTATATCCCTATGCAATACTATATGCATATCAATGGCCAGCAAGTTGGCCCATTTGACGAAAGTCTGCTGATGCTCAATGGACTCACGCCCACCACTCCAGTTTGGGCGGATGGCATGACGGGTTGGATGCCGGCAAACCAAGTGGCGGCTTTGTCGTATCTGTTTGTAGGCCAAGTGCCTCCAAGCTATGGTGCACCACAGTATGGTGGTCAGTCTCAATATGGTCAGCAACCATATCAGCCCAGCCGTCCAATGCCACCCACAAATCTGGTGTGGGGCATTTTGGTCACCATCTTCTGCTGTTTGCCATTCGGCATCGTCAGCATCGTGAAAGCGTCGCAAGTGAGCTCGCTCTACAACCAAGGCAAATACCTTGAAGCTGAGGAGGCAAGCAATAGCGCAGGCAAGTGGGCAATGTGGGGAGCGATTTCCTCAGTGATTTTTGCAGTGCTCTACATCTTGTGTATTATCCTGTTTGCAGGCTCAATGGCAGCCTTCATGTAAAAGAAGATTCACATCTGAAACAAAATAAACCGAGGCTGTGTAGCGCGCTACACAGCCTCGGTTATTTCTTCCTGCCGATTAAACCCAAATCGGTCGTTAGGCCGTATGAGGATTTTTTAGATCACTTCTTGCGGTCTTTCGGCTTTTATAAGATGACTTTTGCTTGTTTTTAATTCGTAATAGCTCGCTATCACTCACTAAAAGACAAACAAAATTCATTCTTCTATAACTCCGAAATACCACAAGCCCTAATGACCGATTTGGGTTAAATGCGTGCACTATCCCATTTTTCCTGTTTCAATTTCGTGGTTAAGGTAGTCGTAGATATAGGCATCGCTTTGGCACATCAGTCCAGTGGATTTATCAACCACTTTTGCAAATGTGTCGGAATTGTAGATGGCATCGAGCGCATCAATCATATCCATGCCCTTTTCTTCCATCAGTCGCGTGGCTAAAGCCACTGTTATATCCTCAATAGCAAACAATTCGTCGTTCATAATTTCCGTAAATGTTTTATGGCATTTTGTGTTCCAAAAAAGTATTGAAGCACAATGTGTTTGTACTTTAAGTTTTCGAGAAATTCGTCGATGGTGATTATTCCAGCGTTGAATCTACGCATTTGCATACCTATGTCATCATCGGCGATGGGACCAACCACTATATCATAATCATGGGCTTGGTTGCGAGTTTTGTTTGCCCTGTTCTTTTTCACAAACATTGCCCATTCTATAGTATAGCGCTCAAATGAAATGGTTTTCAGTTGTTCGCCGTTTAGAACACTATCGTTGAATTCATAGGTAAGGACTATCGGAGTTCCACCTTCAATGTCGGCACGGCGTTTGGCTTGACGCTTTGCAGATTCAAGGTCTGGTGTCAGGTAAAATCCCACACCAAAATCTTTACCGACTTTTGAAATGGTAAAGTCGATGTGTTCAATATCTGTATTTGTGCCGTGATATAGCTTCATACCAATCTGCCTCCCATTCGCTTGCAATAAGTGGTGAGGTCGTCAACCACGTCGTCGAACGACAAAGTGTGTTCAACCTCGTAGTGGCGTTTCACAAATTCAATCCCCTTATAGCGTTTGAGGTATCTGAACGCTTGTGCCAAAGTTAAGTTATGGGCAAGACTGAATTCCGATATCACTGTAGCAGTGTATTTTAGTAATCTTTGAGTGTCCATATTGCCATTATTAATTTCCCCAAATTTACTAATTATTTTGCGTTTTATCCAAAAAATACTGAAAAATCTATCACACAGCAGAAATAGGGCAGCTGCTGGTGGTGGGAGGATTATTTGAGGATGGTGGTGATGAGGGTGGTGACGTCGGTCACGTCAACGATACCATCGGCGTTGAGGTCGCACAATTCTATGGGATAGGTGGTGGTGCCGATGATGTGGCTGACGAGGGCAGTAGCGTCAGACACGTCAACGATGCCATCGGCATTAATGTCGCCCTTTAATGCATTGCCAGTGATGGTGAGGCGCATTTCAGCCTGAACACCACCGCTCATAGTGGTGGCTTTGATGATGGTGGTGCCTACGCTGATGGGGTGAACGATGCCGTTTTTCACCGTTGCCACGTTGGGGTTGGTGCTTTCCCATGCCACTCGCTTGTCAAGGGCTTTTGCGGGCGTGATGGTGGGTTTTACCATGATGGTGTCTTGCTCGCCAAGTTTGATGGTGCGCTCCGTGTAGTTGAGCGTGATGCCAATGGGTGTGGTAGGTTGACTTTGACGCACACGGCGATAGGCATGTGGCAAAGGAAGCGTTTTGCTGGTATAGTTCCAGAAGCGGGCGTAACTTTCTGCTGGCGCATTGAAGCGCAGTGTGCCATATTTGGCATTGGTGCTGGCGAAAGTGGTGCCATCGTAACCGAGCGTGATGTTCCATGTGGTAACGCCTTCGTCCCATGCGAGGTTTCGCTCGCCTTTTGCACCGAGTTTGCGGCCAAACTGGTCGGTGAGTGTCCATGCCGTGCCTTCTTTGGCAAGTCGGAACAGTAGCACATCGGGTTCATTCACGGCACTGGTGTTGTTGACGCCCTTCGCATCAAGGTATTTCGATGTCGTCATGCCGCCGAGGTCGCAAGCCGCCATGCCAGAGCGATAGAGCATAATTACGTCGCCTTCGGCGATGGTGCTCTTCTTCACCAATTTTTCAAACACCCAGCCCTGCGGACTTTCCAAAGTCACGCTTTCGGGGGCATCGTAGCAGATGGTGACGGAATTGATATACACCGAGCCTTCGCTCGTGCCACCCATCAGGTTGATTGCCAACGTGTCGGTGGTGAGAGGGTTGAGGTTGAGCGATTTGGTGATGTCGCCATACACATTCTGGTCTTTCGACAGCCATTCGCCAAACCATTGTTCGCTCGCGAAATCCACCGGAGCCATTTTGCTGATTTCGGTATTGCCATCCACAATCGTGTAGCCGATAGTGCCAGCCTTATTATTGGAACACATGCTGAACGTGATGCTCTTGATGGCGCAGCCTTGCCAGCCGTAGAGTTCAAACGAGGCTTGGCGGCGGCGTGGAATTTGGTTGTAGCGATTGCCTGTTGTGGCACCGTAGTCGTTGAAGAAATATGCCGATGCACCAGCGGGCTTTTCGCCCCAAGATTCAAGCACGAAATCGTCGGTGTCTGCATTGTAGGAAGCCACACGATAGGTGATTTCGGCAGCATATATGGCTGTGGCAAAGAGTGTGGCAAACAGTAAGGTGATGATTTTTTTCATTTTTGTTTACTGTAAAAATGTTTTGTCTGTTTATGAAAAATAGGCGCTCTTTTGAGGAAGCGCCCATTTATGGTTGAGAGGGTTGATAATCTTATTAATCTACGATGAGCATAGCGTCGCCGTAGGCACCGAATTGGTATTTTTCTTCGATAGCCACCTTGTAGGCGTTCATCACATGCTCATAGCCGCCGAAAGCACAAGTGATCATCAGCATCACAGAGAATGGCATGTGGAAATTGCTGATAAGAGCGTCGCAAGTGGTGAAGTCGTAAGGAGGGAAAATGAATTTGTTGGTCCAACCATCGTATGCCTTAATATGGCCACCCATGCACACGCAAGTTTCCATAGCGCGGAGCACCGATGTGCCAACGGCGCAAATCTTGTGTCCACCGTCGCGCTTAGCGTTCACCTTTTGTGAGAGCTCTGGAGTCACCTCCATCTGCTCGCTGTCCATGCGGTGCTTGGTCAGGTCTTCCACGTCGATTTCGCGGTAGCTGCCCAGACCCACGTGCATGGTGAGGTAGTCGGCTTCCACGCCCTTGATTTGCATACGCGTCATCAATTCACGGCTAAAGTGCAAGCCTGCCGATGGAGCCACCACAGCGCCTTCCTTTTCGGCAAAGATGGTTTGATAGCGTTCGGCGTCTTCTGGTTTGGCTTCACGCTCAATGTAGTAAGGGAGTGGAGTGTTGCCAAGGGCGAAAAGATTTGCCTTAAATTCGTCGTGTGGACCGTCGTAGAGGAAGCGGAGTGTGCGTCCGCGAGAGGTGGTGTTGTCGATCACTTCTGCCACCATCGAGTCGTCGAGTCCGAAATAGAGCTTGTTGCCGATACGGATTTTGCGTGCAGGTTCCACAAGCACGTCCCACAGCTTGTTTTCCTCGTTCAACTCACGAAGCAGGAACACTTCGATTTTTGCGCCAGTCTTTTCCTTGTTGCCTTCGAGTTTGGCAGGGAAAACACGGGTGTTGTTAAACACAAAAAGGTCGTCTTCGTTGAAGTAGTCAAGTACTTCTTTGAACACCTTATGCTCAATTTCACCAGTTTTGCGGTGCAGCACCATCAGGCGTGCTTCGTCGCGGTGAAACGATGGCTCAGTAGCGATGAGCTCTTTAGGCATTTGGGTATCAAATTCTGATAATTTCATAAAAGAGTCGTTTTATTGTGATGTTTGTTTTTTTTCTTAATTGTTAGTTTGTGTAGCGTGTAGCTTCTTTGCACGCTTCGCTTTCAGGGCGGCGGCACGCAGTTTGTTGTCGGCGCGTTCCTGCTCCAGTCGGCGTGCCTCGGCTTCCTCTGGTGTGACGTAGGTTTCGCCTTCGAGGTATTCGAGCAGCGAGTCCACCGAGTGGCAGTCGGTCACCAAGGTGTCGCCCACGCGGGTGCGACGCAGCGCTGTGAGGTGTCCGCCACTGCCGAGAGCCTCGCCGATGTCGCGTGCCAAGGCGCGAATGTAGGTGCCTTTGCTGCACACCACACGCACTTGCAGGGTGGGCTCGGCTGGAAGTCCGCACGCCAGTACCTCAATTTCGTCGATGACGAGCGTCTTCGGACGGATTTCCACGTCTTTACCTTTGCGTGCCAACTTGTAGGCAGGTTTGCCATCCACTTTGCAAGCGCTGAACTTGGGTGGCACTTGCTCAATGGTGCCCACAAACTTGCTTTGCAGCACCTCGTCGATTTGCTCGCGCGTGATGTGTTGCCACGGATATTGGGCATCAATCTCGGTTTCGAGGTCGAACGATGGGGTGGTAGCACCCAGTCGGATGTCGGCAATGTATTCCTTCACGCCGGCTTGCAGCTGCTCGATTTGCTTAGTCATTCTACCGGTGCACACAATGAGCACGCCAGTGGCAAGGGGGTCGAGAGTGCCAGCGTGGCCCACTTTCACGTTGCTCGTTCCGAGCATCTTACGCAAAGTGCCACGCACTTTTTTCACTACGGCAAACGAAGTCCAGCCCAGTGGCTTGTCCACGCAGAACATTTCGCCTTCAATAGGGTTGAGCATATCTGATGTTTAGAGTAGTGAGCAAATAATGGTTACGGCACCGGCTATCGCGCAATAGATGCCAAAATAGATGAGTTTGCCTTTTTTCACGATGTTGATCATCCACTTGCAAGCCATGCAGCCCGACACAAACGCAGCCACGAAACCCACTACAAGGGCAATGGCGCTCACATCGCCGAATGGGTTGTCGCCCTTCGCCATCTTAATCACATCGAGCAGTGCTTCGCCCAAAATGGGAGGAATCACCATCAGGAACGAGAACTGAGCCATCTTTTCTTTCTTGTTGCCCAGCATCAAACCAGTGGCGATGGTAGAGCCCGAACGCGACAGACCTGGCATCACAGCGCAAGCTTGCGCCAAACCGATGATGAGCGCGTCTTTCCAAGAGATGTTTTCTTTCACGCGAGGCTTTGCAAAGTAAGAGAACGTGAGCAACAAGGCGGTGAGCAGAAGCATACAGCCCACAATCAGCAGCCCGGAGCCGAAAATCTCCTCCACTGTGTCTTTGAAAAACACGCCCACGATGCCGATAGGAATCATCGACACCACGATGTTGAGGAAATACTTCGTTTCGTCGTTCATCTTGAATTTAAACAAGCCACGGAAAATCCAGTCGATTTCGCTCCACAGAATCACGAAAGTGCTGAGCACTGTTGCCACATGCACCACGATGGTGAAAGCGAGATTGTCTTCGCCATTGATGCCGAAAAGATACGAACCGATAGCAAGGTGACCGCTACTGCTCACTGGCAGATACTCGGTGAGGCCTTGAATAAGACCTAAAATAAGCGCTTGTAACCAGTCCATGTTTAGTCTTTCTTTTTAAAGATGATTGCGAAAATCAGCAAGGTGAAACCTGCGAGTGCCACCATCGGACCCACTACGGTGCGAGTGGTGTTGAACACATCTTTATTCCATGTGGCGCCAGTGTTGGCACTGCCGGTCATCAGGAAGAATCCCAGCATAATGAGCAGTACGCACACAGCAATCATAATGAAATTGATTTTGCCCAAAGGCAACACTTCCTTTTTAGCCTGCATGTCGATAACCTTAGTAGCCTCTTCAGCTTGCTTTTTGATTTCTTTAGCCATTTCTTATATTTATAGTTTATTGTAATAATTTCAAATCATAGTCCGAAAGCCGTGAGCGAAAGCGCATAACACGGCAATAAAACTAAATATTCTACAAAATTACAACATCTGCAACCCCTTGTCAATACTTTTCCCCAAAAATCTGCACTTTCCTCCACCCATTTCCCCCCAAAATCTCCACCCCCCAATAACGCCCTCACGCGCCAAAATCACCCCATTTTTCCCAAAGATTGTGAGAATTCCTGGGATTTTGCCGAAAAAGATTGTGAGAATATTGGGGATTTTGCCGAAAAAGATTGTGAGGAAATGAAAATTTTCCCTATTTTTGTACCAAAATAGTAATTTTGATACCCAAAGATTATGAGGATATTTAAAAGAAAGTTGTACGAAAAGCTACTTGATTGGAAAAACAATCGGAGTGGTAGAACCGCAGTGCTGATTGAGGGTGCCCGTCGTGTGGGTAAATCGACATTGGCACGGCAGTTTGCCGAGAATGAGTATGAATCGTATGTGATGATAGATTTCTCCATTGTGAAAAAAGATATTCTGGAGCTGTTTGATAGCATTGCCGATTTAGACTATTTCTTTTTACAACTGCAATTCCGATTGGGCGTTTCGCTCAAAGAACGTAAATCGTTGATTATTTTTGATGAGGTACAAATGTGCCCTAAAGCACGTCAGGCGATAAAGCATTTAGTGGCTGATGGGCGATATGATTATATCGAAACGGGCTCTTTGATTTCTATTAGAAAGAACGTGAAAGACATTGTGATTCCGAGCGAAGAGGAGAAGATGGTACTGCACCCTTTGGATTATGAGGAATTTAAATGGGCTTTGGGCGACACCACCACCATTGCGCAAATGAGAATGATTTTTGAAAAACGGTTGTCGATGGGTGATGCTGTCACTCGCAAGTTGATGAGAGATTTCAGACTTTATATGGCTGTTGGTGGTATGCCCCAGGCTGTGTGCGAATATTTAGAAACCAATAATTTGATGGATGTGGATAGGGTGAAAAGAGGCATTATCCAGCTCTATGAGGACGATTTTTATAGAATTGACCAATCTGGGAGAATTTCAATGCTTTTTGATGCTATTCCTGCTCAATTGAGCAGCAATGCTTCACGATTTCAAGTGGCGAGTGCGCTTGGCGATAATGTGGACTCGGAGAAAACTCTTCAACTTATTTCGGAACTTCGCGAATCGAAGACCATCAATATGGCATATCATGCCAACGACCCTGCTGTGGGAATGCCATTGTCAATAGATTTGAAAAAATATAAAATGTTTGTTGTCGACACAGGGTTGTTTATTACGTTGGCTTTTAAGGATAAGGATTTTACCGAAAATGTCATATATCAGAAGTTGTTGAGCGACAAGTTGGATGCAAACCTCGGTTATGTGTACGAGAATGTGGTGGCGCAAATGTTAACTGCCGCAGGGAATAAATTGTTTTATTACACGTTCCCAACCAGTACGGGAAAACATAACTACGAAGTTGACTTCCTTTTGTCGCGAGGTAACAAGGTGTGCCCCATAGAGGTGAAATCGTCGGGCTATAAGCGCCACGCTTCGCTCGACGCTTTCTGTGAAAAGTTTTCAAGCCGTGTTCTTCAGCGTTATCTTGTTTATACCAAAGATTTGCATAAAGACGAACAAACCCTTATGCTGCCTATTTATCTCACCCAATTCTTGTGACAGCAGATACTGATAGTTGTTTTTCCAAAAGATTGTGAGAATATCGGGGATTTTGCCGAAAAAGATTGTGAGGAAATGAAAAAACGGCGCATGCGCCGTTTTTTTTAGATATTTGATACTCTCCATTTTGGGTTTGGAATGGTGGCGGTTAGGTGGTGAGGGTGGGGTAGGTTTTGTGCCCGTGGAGGTAGTATTCGAGGATGATGTTGCGGCGGCCTTCGGGGTAGGCTTTTAGCAGATTGCGTGTGGCTGGTTGGGCGTACTGCTTGCGCATGGTGCGGAAGTGGTTGTGCGCGCGAATAATCGCCTTGGCATCGCCGAAGTGGAGGCTGGCAAGGCTTTGGAAGAATGCGAGCGTGTCGTAGAGGCGGCGAATGAACAGCGTGCGGCGCGCATCTTTTGCTGGCAAATTCTTGTGCAGAAGAAGCAGGTTGTTGCGGAAATTGAGGTAGGTTTTGCGTGGGTTGCCTTGTGGAAGGCTGCCGCCACCGAGGTGATACACCTTGCTTTGGGGAATGTAGCAGTTGCGGTAGCCAGCATTGAGCAGTCGCCAGCAGAGGTCAATTTCCTCCATGTGGGCAAAGAAGTCCTTGTCGAGTCCACCCACTTTCAAATACACCTCGCTGCGCACCATGAAGCATGCGCCGGTAGCCCAAAAGATGTCGGTCACCTCGCCGTCGTATTGTCCGTGGTCTTCCTCCACGGTGCCGAAAATGCGTCCGCGGCAGTAGGGATAACCGTGCTTGTCGATGTAGCCACCAGCCGCACCGGCATATTCAAACACCTGTCGAGGGTCGTCGGGGCCAAAGTCTTTCAGCAGTTTGGGCTGCACTGCACCCACATCGCTGTGCGCTTCCATGTATTCGTAAAGCGGCTCCAGCCAGCCTTCTGGGGTGCGCACATCGCTGTTGAGCAGCACTGTGTATTTGTAGGCGGTTTGTGCTACACATTTGTTGTAGCCTTCGGCAAAGCCCCAGTTTTCGCTGAAAAGCAGCGTTTTCACTTCGGGAAATTCCTCTTTCAGCACCTTCACGCTCTCGTCGGTGCTGCCGTTGTCGGCAACGATTACGTCGGCTATGGCGCTGTTGGTGTTAGCGATTACGCTTGGCAAATAGCGGCGCAGCAGTGCTGCTCCATTCCAGTTGAGGATAATGACGGCTACAGGTTTCATGCTCTCTCTTGCTGATAGTTATTGTTGTTGGGGATTGTGATTTTCGGGATATTCCACCGGGCGCTTCCATCGGTTGTGCGACCACATCCACAGCGATGGGTCTTCGAGAATGTGCTGTTCGAGAATGTGGGCGTAGCGCAACGTGATGGAGTCTTTCGGCTGCTCTTTCGCGTGGTCGTACATCAAGTCGAGCGTACACTCGTAATATCCGCGGCGAATTTTATGAATGTGGAAATACAGCACCTGCATGTCGAATTTTCGGGCAATGGCCTCGGTGCCGTTGATAAAGTCGGAGGGGTGGTTGAGGAATTTGGTGATCACGCCACGGTGTCCTGGCAGCGGGTGTTGGTCGCTGAGGAAGCCGAGTGTCATCTGCTTGCCTTCACGCTTGGTCTCGATCATGGTGCGAAGCACCTCGTTGCTTGGCACACAGGTGGAGTAGCGGCTGCGCAGATGCAGGAAGAAGCGGTCGAACCACTGGTTTTCGAGTGGGTGGTAAGCCTGCCCAATCAAGTGTCGGTCGGTCTTCATCTCGTCGGGGAACCACAGCGAAATGCTGGTGAGCCACTCCCAGTTGAAGTAGTGGGCGGCGTAAATCATATTGTTGCGTCCCTCTTTGTAGGCGTTGATTACCAGCTCGGGATTGCGAAACACCATACGCTTTTTCATGTCGGCATCGCTCATGTGGAGCATCTTCACCGTCTCGAAGAAATAGTCGGTGAAGTGGCGATAGAATCGCTTCTCAATCTGCTTGATTTCAGCCTCGCTCTTTTCGGGAAAACTCTCCACAAGGTTTTTGCGCACCACTTTGCGGCGGTAGCCAAACACGTGGTAGGCGATGAAATAGAACACGTCGGCATTCAGCCAAATCCACCACCAAGGCATGAATGCCAAAAGGTGGAACAGACATCCGAGTGGAGCCAAAAGTATGTTTTGCAATTTTGCTTTCATTTTCATTCGGTAGTGGTTTGAGAATGGAAGTCGGTGATTACCTCGGCATCTACGGAGAGGTCGTCGCAAATGCGGAGCAGGCGTACATCAGCCACACGGTTGACGAGCGCCTCGCATGGAGGAATGTTGACGCGGATATAATTGTCGGTGAAGCCGTGCATTGGCGCATCGCCGTGAGGCTGCTCAAACAGCACAGGGCGCACGGTGCCGATGTAGCGCTCAATGTAGCGGCGCTCCTGGGTGTCGCTCAACTGCATCATGCGCGCCACACGCTCTTTCTTCTCTTTGTCGGGCACAATGTAGGGGATGCGCAGCGCCATAGTGCTGGGGCGCTCGCTGTAGGGGAACACATGCAGGTGCTGCATGTCAAGGCTTTCGATAAACCGGTACGACTCCTCGAAGTATTCGGGTGTTTCGCCACGGCTGCCCACCATCACGTCCACGCCCACGTAGCAGTCGGGGATAAGTGCGCGAATGCGCTCAATCTTGTGGGCAAAGAGGGCTGTGTCGTAGTGGCGGTGCATCAGTTTGAGCACGGCGTCGCTACCACACTGCAGCGGGATGTGGAAGTGAGGCATAAAAGCGCGTGATTGGGCGCAAAACTCAATGATTTCGTCGGTGAGCAAGTCGGGCTCGATGCTCGAAATGCGGTAACGCTCAATCTCCTTGATTTCGTCGAAGGCGCGGAGCAGGTCGATGAAGCGCTCGCCGGTGTTCTTGCCAAAGTCGCCAATGTTCACGCCTGTAATCACGATTTCCTTGCCACCCTCGGCTGCCACCTCACGGGCTTGTGCCACAAGGCTTTCAATGGTGCCGCTACGGCTTCTGCCGCGCGCCATAGGAATGGTGCAGTAGGTGCAGAAGTAGTCGCAACCGTCTTGCACCTTCAGCCAGTAGCGGGTGCGGTCGCCACGCTCGCACGAAGGGCTAAACTGGCGAATGTCCTTATGTGGCGTAACAGCCACCTCCTTCTGGTGATGCTCCAACCAGCGGTCCACATAGTCGGCGATGTTGAGTTTCTGCTCGCTGCCGAGCACGATGTCCACACCGTCGATGGCGGCGATTTCCTGACTTTTTAACTGTGCGTAGCACCCGGTCACCACCATCAGTGCATCGGGGTAGCGCTTGATAAGTCCACGAATGTGCTGACGGCATTTTTTGTCGGCAAGTTCAGTCACACTGCAAGTGTTCACCACGCACACCGAAGGCACGTCGCCATCTTGCGCAGGGGTGATGCCCCGCTTGGCAAGCAAGGCACTGATTGTAGCCGTTTCCGAGAAGTTGAGTTTGCAACCCAGAGTTTCAATTTTTACCGTCGTTTTCTTTTCTTCCGCCATTAATCGTAGTCGTTTATAGGAATAATGGTGCAAAGTTACTGATTTTCCACCAATTCACGAAATAGCACCCAAATTTAACCCCAGGCAGTAAGTAAAAAGCCACAACGCTATAGCGTAGGATGGTGGTGGGTATTGTTTTTTTGTTAAAAACGTATAAGGTGGTGGAAAATTCGTTACTTTTTTCTATTTTTGTGGTCAAAATACGAAATGATGATTGATTTAAAACAGATTTTGCAATCCAACGGATATGCGATTTTCCATATCGATTCGTCGGTTCAGAATAAAAATTTGCCTGATGAGTCGCGTCTGAGCATGATGGTGCTGTGCGAAGATGGTAGTGCGGTGCTTGAGGGCAATATGCAGCGAGAGACTCTCACTAAGGGCTCGCGACTGCTTGGCGCGAAGATGTTTCAGACGAAGATTCTGGAGGTATCGCCCGATTTCCAGGCGTGGGTGCTGCTGGTGGCCGACTCGTTTTCGCGCGACATCACCGTGGGTATGCCTTTCGAGAAACTGGGCAACTTGGTGGCACGCCCCGTGAAGCAGGTGACCGATGATCAGGAATGGGAATTGCTCATTCACTTGATGAAATGCCTCTACATGTACGACACCATGCGTGGTGGCAAGCACACCTTTGAGGTGACCGGCTGCATTTTCCGCAGTATGCTTCTGGTGATGGTGGAGAGCGAGACGGAAGAGAACGGCGACACAAAGGTGAAAATGTACACCATGGCAGATACCTACTTCCGTGATTTCGTGCATCTGGTTTCGGAACACAGCGACAAGGAGCATGAAGTGGCGTTTTATGCCAACCGATTGAATATCACCACTAAATATTTGAGCGACATCTGTAAGCGGAAAACCGAAAAGAGCGCAAAAGAATTGATTTCTGAAATATTGATTTCAAAGTTGAAGCGCGAAATTCGGTTAAGCGGTCTGTCGCTCAAGGAAATCGCTTATAAGTATGCTTTTGCCGACCAGTCGAGTATGGGTAAATTCTTTAGAAAGATGACTGGTTTGTCGCCTTTGGCCTTTAAGCAGGCTGGGGGTGTAACTCCTGAGTGATTATCACACGCGCATTTTAAATGGAAAGAAACTATAAGATTTTTTTATTGGTACTGCTGGGGGCGTTCACTGCGTTTGCGCCCCTTATCAACAACACGCTTGGCCCAATCCTCGGACTTGTGGCTAAGCACTTCGATTCCACACAGGCGGTGGTGAACATTGGTTTCACCGCCAGTATGATTGGTTTGGCTGCCGGGCAACTGGTGCTGGGACCGCTGAGCGACAAATACGGACGGCGCAGGCCGCTGATTTTGTCGGTCACGCTGTTTTTCCTGGCGTCGCTGGCTGTGGCATTCTCCACCAGCATGGAAATGTTTATCGCTTTGCGATTTATGCAAGGCGTGGGCGGCGCAGGCGGCATCGTGATTTCACGCTCCATAGCCGCCGACAATTTCAAGGGCCACGAGCTGATGACGGTGATAGCCATCACTGGCACCATCAACGGCATCGCACCTATTGTGGCACCGATGGCAAGTGGCGCGATGGCTGACCTTTCGGGCTGGCAGGGCGTGTTTTATATGCTTGCCGGCGTGGGCTTGCTGATGGCGATAGGCACCTATCATTTGCGCGAGTCGTTGCCCGACGGTCGCCGCACAGGTCGTCCGCTCTTCGCCACTTTCCGCCTTTATGGCACCGTGGTGCGCAATAAGCAGTATATCCTCTATGTGCTTCACCAGTGCACTGCCGAAGTGATTCTCTTTGGCAACATCGCATCGGTGTGGAGCATACTCAGCCACTATGGCTATGCCGACCACATGCAGGCGAGCTTGGCACTTTCGGTCAACGGTGTGTTTATCGCCATTGGCGCAGGTAGTGCTGCCAAATTCAAAAAGGCGACCAGTGGCGTGAAGGTGAGTTGCGTGGGCATGATGGTGCTGAGCGTGCTCGAAGCCGTGGTGCTTTTCCTTGATTTGGGATTCTGGGCCTACGAGGCAGTGCTTTGCACGTTGCTGGTGTTTATGGGCTTCACTCTCACTGCCTCCACCACCATGGCGCTTGAGAGCGAACGCAAGCAAGCCGGCACGGCATCGGCACTTTTTGGAGCGATGGGCTTCGTGAGCGGTGCGCTCACAGCCCCCATCGTGGCGCTTGGCAACCCTGTGCACAGCACCGCCATTGCATTTGTAGCAGGTGCTGCCCTCTCATGCGCATTCGGCTACTTCGCCCTAAGGCAAACCGCCAAATCCGAATCCCGCGCCTAATCCCGCATCTTCACTCCGTGCCTCACACAGATCGCACAGATCTCACGGTTTTGCTTTGTGGACGGGAAATCTCACAGAGGCTCCACGCAGGCTTGCTCCAATGCCCCACACAGATTCAACGAGATTCAACAAAAAAATAAATTGTGCTAATTTGTGGTTGATTGATTTGCCACAAATTAGCACAAATTTTTCACAAATTTTTGTGTGAGGCTTTGTTTGTTGAATCTTGTGTGAGGCTTCAAACCTCTAACCTCTAACCTCTAATTTCTAATATCTGAAAAGTTATTTTCTTTTTTTGAAGTGGTCGTTGTGCATTTTGATGGTGAAGATGATGGCGCTCATGGTGGTGGTGAGGAGGTTGCACAGAAACAGCGGCCAGTTTTCGAGCAGCAGTCCTTGAATGCAGAAGAACAGGCCTCCAAGTCCCATCAGCAGGAATGTGCCCACGGCGATGTCGTCGGTTTTGCGGGTTCGCAGCGTGTGTACGGTTTGTGGCAGATAGCCAAGTACCATGCAGATTGATGCTGTGTAACCAATGATGTTGGTGATAATTGAGTTCATGTCATGTGAAATTGAAAAATGCGTCGAGAGCGATTCTGAAGCGAACGTTCCCGACGCATTTGTTTATAATCTTGTTTTATTTCTTAGCGTCGATTTCTTGCAGAAGTTCCTTAACTGCTGCTTCGAGTTGCTGGTCGCGACCGGTGACAATCACGGCTGGGTCGTTAGCCACTCTGATGTCGGGGTCGAGTTGCTGGTTTTCGAGGTAAGAGCCATCAGCCAAGCGGTAGCCAATGATAGGAATACCGAAGATGAGGCTTTCGTCTTGCATCGTGATCCAGTTCACACTTGTCATGGTGCCAGGCACTGGCATACCCACGAGTTTGCCCATGCCGGTGTGCTTGTAAACCCATGGTGTGCCGTGTGCGTTGCTGTAGTTGGCTTCGCATTGGAGCATGATGGTTGGGCGGTTCCAGCGGCGACTTGGCATGTCGCAAGCTTCGCGGCCACGCACCACTTGAGTGAGGTATTTCTCACCGCTGAAGAGAATTTGGATATCCTCGTGCAGGCGGCCACCGCCATTGAAGCGGGTGTCGATCACGATACCGTCTTTCTTGTTGTATTCGCCAAGCACCTTTTCGTAGATTTCACGATAGCTGTTGTCGTTCATCTGCTGGAGGTGAACATAACCCAGGCGACCACCTGAAAGGCTGTCGCAGAGGGCTTCCTGACGCTTCACCCAACGCTTGTAGAGCAGAGCGTTGTTCATGCCTGCGCTGATAGGTTTCACCACTTCTTCCCATTCGCCAGAGGCGTTTTTGCAAGTCACGAGCACCTTCTTGCCCACCTGACCGTTGAGCAGGGTGGTGTAGTCGTTTTCTACGGTGATGTCGGTGCCGTTGATTTTGGTGATGATGGTGCCAGGGCGCACTTTCGACTTAGCGCGGTCGAATGGACCGTATTCAACCACCTCGCTCACCTTCAATCCCTTGCCGGTGTAGTTCCAGTCGAAGAACAAGCCGAGTTGAGCAGTGGTTTCGGCGCTGCCGTTAGGATAGTAGCGGCTGCCGGTGTGCGAAGCGTTGAGTTCGCCAAGCACCTCGCTCAGCAAGTAAGAGAAGTCGTAATTGTTGTTGATGTGAGGGAGGAACTTGCGGTAGTTCTTGATAGTGGCATCCCAGTCGCAACCGTGCATGTTGGTGTTGTAGAATCGGCGAGCCACTTCACGGTTCACATTCTCGAACATGTATTCACGTTCCTTCGCGCGGTTCATCTTCACCACTGCCGAGTAGGTGATAGGGGTGAGTTTGTCGCCGCTCATCTTGTGCATACTGCTGCCGCCCAAAATGAAGAAGTTCTTGCCGTCCTTGTCGGTTTGAATGTCGGCCCACTTCGTGTTCATCTTGTTGATGAGTTGGGTGCTGTTTTTGCGCAGGTCCATCTTCCAGAGGTCGTAGTCTTTCTCCACTCTTGAGAGGTAGTAGAGCACGTCGCCGTCCTTGTTGATGGCACATCCAGCGAGGTCGCTCGAATTGAGGGTTACGCGAATCACGCGGTCTTTAATCTTGTCGAGTTCCACCACTATGTCTTTCACCTTGTCCTTCTCGTCATTGGCGGCTTTTTTCTTCTTGTCGTCTTTCTTGTCCTTGTTGGTTTTGTCTTTTTCTGCTTTTTCAGCCTTTTCGGTTTCCTTGAGCAGTTCCATTTCCTCCTTGTTCAGGCGGTAGCGGTCGAAAGCCTCCTCGTTGACGAAAGCCAGCAGCACGTCGTCTTGCGAGCCCCATGATGCTTGGCTGCGCAGGCCGTAGCGATTGCTGATAAACATGATAGCGCCACCGTCGAGCACCCAGCGAGGGAGCACGTTGATGTATGCACTGTTGGTGATATTGGTGATTTTGCCACCGTTCACGCTCACGATGCCGATGTCGCTGTATGGGTCACGGCCGTTGCCGATAAATTCGAGGCAGAACCACTTGCTGTCGGGGCTCCAGTTGTAGTTGAACGAACCCTCGGTGCCAAACCATTGCGATCCGTCGGTCACTTGAGTCACCGCCTTGCTCTTCACGTCCATCACCATCAGGCGTTCGCCCTCTTCGATAAACGCCAACTTCTTGCCATCGGGCGAGAATTGTGGCGACTTGCGGTTCACATTCTTGTTAGGAGCGATGATTTCCTCCTTGATGATGGTGGCGTTGGGGAAGTTGAGGTCTTCCTTGCGGCTGATAGTAGCCTTCACCAGTTGCCACTTGCCGTTGCGCTCGCTTGCATACACGAGGGTGCGGTTGTCGGGTCCCCAGCACACGTCGGCTTCTGCCTCTGGTGTGTCGGTGATTTTCTTGGTGGTGTTGTATTCAACCGAGGTTACAAACACCTCGCCGCGCACCACAAATGCCACTTGCTTGCCGTCGGGCGACACTGCGCCGCTGGTGGCACCACGGGTGTAGTTCATGATGCTGATAGCGTCGCCATCATCGTGGAAGAGGTTGATGTTCACCTTATTTGGCTTGCCGCCGTCGGTCTGAGTGTAGATTTCACCGTCGTAGGTGTAGCAGAGTGTGCCGTTGGCAGCCACCGAGAGACCGCGCACAGGATTTTTCTTGAAAGAGGTGACTGCTGTCACTTGCGAAGGGTTGCTCAATGGGAATTTCCACACATTGAACGAACCGCCGTCGCGCTCGCTCAAGAAATACACCGTCTTGCCGTCGGGGCTGAGCACTGGAGTGCGGTCTTCGCCACCACGGTTGGTGAGGTTGGTGTGCTTGCCGGTGGCCACATCGTAGCGCCACACGTCGCGGGTGATGGCAGAGGTGTGGTGCTTGCGTAATGGGTCTTCACCGCCCTTCACATCCATATACAGGAAGAATTTGCCACTCTTGTCGAAGCACACGTCTTCGGCAGGGGTGCTGAGCACCTGCGAAGTGCGTCCGCCATTCACAGGCACCTTGTAAAGTTCCATCATGCGTCCGCTTGGGAACATGATGTTCGATGCCTGGTCTTGGATAGTGGCGTAGAAATATACATATTTGCCGTCGGGCGAGAATGTGGTAGGGGTCTCGCTTGCCGAGTTGAATGTGATTTGCTTAGGCGTGCCGCCGTCGGCAGACATCACATACAAGTCGAAGTTGCCCTTACGGTCGCTGGCAAAGGCTATTTGCTTGCCGTCGGGGCTCCACACGGGAGCGGTTTCATACGAAGGGAGGCTGGTGAGTTGAAGCGCCTGTCCGCCTCCTGTTGCCACTTTGTAGAGATCGCCCTTGTAGGTGAACACGATTTCCTGTCCGTTGGGCGAGATTTTAGCATTACGCAGCCACAGGGGTGCTTGCGCCATAGCCATGCCGCTTGCTCCTAAAAGTGCTGCTGCCAGTAAAGTCTTTTTCTTCATACTGTCTCGATAAAAATATGTATTGATTGATGTTTGAATTCTGTTGATTAATGCGTTTGTTGCTTTTGTGAGGGTAGTTGTCCGGTGGTGGTTTCGATGTGGTAGCGTGGGCGGCCTTTCACCTCAATGTAGATTTTGCCGATATATTCGCCCACTATGCCCAGGCCTATCAGTATGCAGCCTCCGATAAACCACATCGAAAGTATCATCGACGACCAACCGCTCACAGCATGGCCGCTAAACTTGGAGTAGAGCACATACGCCAATATGATGATAGCGATAAACACAAACACGATGCCCATGGTCAGCACAAGCCTTACGGGGCGTATGCTGAACGAGGTGATGCCATCAACGGCAAAGCTCAGCATCTTTGAGAAAGGGTATTTCGTGGTGCCAGCGGTGCGCTCGCTGCGTTCATACTCCACTGTGGCGCTCTTGAAGCCCAGCAGTGGAACGATGCCGCGCATAAACAGGTTGCGCTCTGGGTAGCGGAGCAACTCGCCCACGGTGCGGCGGTCCATAAGGCGGAAGTCGGCGTGGTTGAATACCGACTTTGTGCCCAGGTGCTGCATCAGGCGGTAGAAGCCAAGGGCGGTGGTGCGCTTAAACCACGAGTCGGTGGCACGCTTCGAGCGCACGCCATACACTATCTCGTAGCCTTCCTTGTATTTCGCCACCATCTTGGGAATGGCGGCAATGTCGTCTTGAAGGTCGGCATCAATGGTCACGAAAATGTCGGCCTCGTGGAGCATGGTCTCCATACCGGCGATAATGGCGTTTTGATGTCCGAAGTTGCCCGACAGCTTCACGGCGCACACCGAGTGCGACGCCTCGGAAAAGCCCTTCAGCAGTGTCCAAGTGGCGTCGGAACTGCCATCGTCGACATACACCACGCAGCTTCGGCCCGACACTTCGCCCCTCGTCACTATGTCGGCAAGCAAGGCGCGTAGCCGTTCGTTGGTGCTCGGAAGCACCTCTTCCTCGCAGAAGCAAGGCACAATGATAGCAAGTATAGGAGAGTGGTCCATAGTTTACATTAATTCTAATTTACAAAGATAGCTTTTTTCTGAGAATTTCCGAAAGGTTCACCAAAAAAATCCCACCCACGCTTCCACAGTCTCACACAGATCTCACTTTATGGGTGTTTTAGGCTCACACGGATTTCACTTTGTGGGTGTTTTTGTGGCTCACGCAGATCTCACAGATCCCACTCTTTCTTTTGATGGTGGGAAATCTCACGGAGGCTCTACGGTTTGTGGTTTTTTGTGGGCTCACACGGATTCCGCGAGATTCAACAATAAGATTATTTGTGGGAATTTGTGTTAATTCGTGGCAGAAAAATCTTTGTAAAAAAATTGTGTGAATAATGAATTTTGTGGTTTTAAAGCCAGCCACAAATTTTCACGAATTATTTTAGGCTAAATGGTCTGTTTCTCAATAATTTTGCATACCTTTGCCTATATGCGTTCCAAAAAACCTTTCGTGTCTAAAAGAAAGGCGGAGAGGAAGGCTTTAGAAAAAGAACAAAAAGCAGTAGATGAATTAAAACGTAAAAAATGATTATCGCTATGAAAATAATTATGTCCTTGATAGTTTGCGTATTATTAAGCCAAAATTTGCGTGCTGTTAATAATGAAACGCTTAAAATATATGACATTCTTTCATCAGTAGAGTATAATTCATCATATCCGTTCACCTATAAGGGTATTAACAACGCGGGTGATACTGTCGATGTAGTGATCTCTAATGGTCAAGAGTTTCTTAAAAAGCCAGCAAATACACGATTTTGGATACGAGATTATACAACTGGAATATATTGGGATTCGGCTGACGTTGACTTTGACTTGGAACTTGGTTTATATTTAGCAGGTAATCGTAGCTTTTCCGAGGGAAGACAGTATATTTTAATTATTTTCAAAGGCGAACTATCAATATTTAAGTGGCCAGATTTGCAAGCAGTTGTGATGATTAACGAGGTTCTGACAAAACTAAATTATTCCTCATGTGACAAAATGAAAATCATTGACAATATATTAAACGACTATCCTAAAAGGAATATGCCTACGGCAATAATAACACAAAAAGTAATTAAATAGCCCATTAAACAAGGATATACCAAAGGAATGTATACCAAAGGGATGGTTTATAAGGGCAAACAAAGAAAGGAGTGGTTTAAAAGATGAAACAATTAGCATGTGTCTCAATATTCGTAATAGTTTGTATTCTGACTGCTTACGCAAAGCCTTATCCACTTTATACTTTTGAGGATGATGCAATGCGTCGGATTACAATTAGATTTATTGGAGACTCAACTGTAACTGTATCGAACAAAGAGTGCATGAATGGTTTGAGGTGCGAAACACAAATCAGCTTCACAGACGAATATCACTACAAATGGGTTGGTGACCGCAAAGTGCAACTTCGTTTGCAAAATACAGATAGAAAAGACATGGGAGTGAAAAGCAAATATATTCTCCCCTTAAAAATGAACAGTTCCATAGATGTGGAATCAAGTAAACAAATATTCCCAATTTTAGCAAATGGCTATATTTGTTTCAGTGAGGACTTTTCTATGCTAAGGTTTGAGGATTTTTTGTTTGAAAAGACAGATTCTGTTAAATGGATCACCGACACCAATTTGGTTAGTCCTTTGCTCTATGCACAGTTAGGTCTTATGCCATATGTGGGGAAATCATATACCTATAGTGACAGGAAAGAGAGGAATTTATCATTTGATTTTTTGGATAAAGAAACAATTGTTATAAAAAATGTGGACAAAAATGGAGGAAAATATAATTTTGTAGACATCTACAAGGTGAAGCATAAGAAAGGCTTGTTTGACTATACGATTGTAAATCTAAAGTCTACAACGCGGCAAGAAAGGCAAAAAGGCAATGTTATACCCGCATTGTGCAACTGTGACATAAATTGTTGCGACGACGTATTTCCGATTTTTAAAAACGAATCAATTTATTTCAACATAAATTACTGTTTACTTCAGATAGGCCAATTCACTTTTAAATATTATGGAAAGTTGATTCCTTTAGGATGAATCAACTTTCAAATTTTCACGAATTATTTTTGGGTTAAATGGTCTGTTTCTCAATAATTTTACATACCTTTGCCAATATGCGTTCCAAAAATCCTTCGTGTCATGACAACCAGTAATCCACATCGCCACACCAAAAAACGGCTAATAAAAACCGTTGGGGCGCACACGCCGTGCTCCTGTGGCCACATGCAGGGTGGGGGGCTGTATTTCTACACCTTTGGTATGTACGATGAAGACCACAATTCATTAAAAATATAACTCAGAACAAACTAATATGAAAGATATGAAATTTTTTATATATATTGTCATTCTTATTGCTCACTTATTTCCTGCCCAACTCCTTGGAAATAATGACACTAAACCTTTAGTTACTATTTATGGAAAGGCAAAGTTTGAAAACAACGTCATAACACTTCAAATCTTCAACGACAGCGATGAAGACGCCTATGTGTTAGACTGCTATTTTATGCAAGGGCTTTCCAATTCTAAATGGTTTTACAGATGGGACAAGCGTAAAAACCTTTTAAAATTGTCTTTTGCGCCTATCGTTTGGCATTTATCTTTACGTGGAAGCGGTGGCTTAAGGATTCCCGATACATATATAAAAGACAAGGTTTTAAATAGTTCACAAGGGAGCATTTGGGCCAATTTAAGTTTTGACACAATACCTGCTCATAAATCTAAAAAATTTCATATAGTAACCCAGAATTTTAAACACATAAAAAATGTTCTTATAGATGATTATGATTCTATTTCTCGTTATGACATAGCCCATCCAAAATGGGCTCGATTCACACGTTTGATACAAGCGCAGAAGCCATTGTGGTATATAGAATTAGCAATTTATCCATCGATTCGATATTTAGATCGAAAATCTGAATTTGTGGAAGAAAAATTATACGAGCAGCTATTTGGCTACATTCCTTTACTCATAAAGATAGATTTTGAATAATTGAATTTGATAACCGAGAGTTGTAACCAAAGGGACGGTTCTTTCGGTATGCATCCAATGCGTTGATACATTGGTGCTTGCATCGAAACATGCCGAAGGCATGTCCTATGTTGTGATGTGATTTGCGCCCTCGCTTATTGTGGCAGGCATGAATCATCGCATATTATCAAGGCTCATACGGATTCCGCGAGATTCAACAAGAAGATTATTTGTGGAAATTTGTGTTAATTTGTGGCTGATTATTTAGAACACGGATTGCACGAATTTCCACGAATATATTTTTTTGTTGAATCCGTGCGATTATTTTTGTTGAATCTTGTTGAATTTGTGTGAGGGTTGTGTTCGTTGAGGGTGGTGTGATGGTGGTGGGGCAATTGCCTTATTCTAAAAGTTTTTGTAACTTTGCAGGCGAAATTTAAACACTAAAAGAGATAATATTAAAATATGGCACTTCAATGTGGTATCGTAGGGCTTCCTAATGTGGGCAAGTCCACGCTTTTCAACTGTCTGTCGAACGCTAAGGCTCAATCGGCAAACTTCCCATTCTGTACAATCGAACCCAATGTGGGCGTAATCACCGTTCCTGACGAACGCCTCAATAAACTTGCCGAACTCGTTCACCCTGAGCGCATCGTGCCCACTACCGTTGAGATTGTGGACATTGCCGGCTTGGTGAAGGGCGCAAGCAAGGGCGAGGGCTTGGGCAATAAGTTTTTGGCCAACATTCGCGAGACAGATGCCATCATTCATGTGCTCCGCTGCTTCGACGATGAGAATGTGACGCACGTAGATGGCTCTGTTGACCCTGTGCGCGACAAGGAGGTGATCGACACCGAACTTCAGTTGCGCGACCTCGAAACTATTGAGAGCCGCATCACTCGCATTCAGAAGATGGCAAACGCTGGCGACCGCGACGCTAAACTCCAGTTTGAGGTGATGAACCGCTATCGCGAGGTGCTCTCGCAAGGCAAGAACGCGCGTATGGTGGAACTCGAATCGAAGGAGGAGGAAAAGGTGGCGCACGACTTGTTCTTGCTCACAAATAAGCCTGTGCTTTACGTTTGCAACGTTGACGACACCGCCGCTGCCGATGGCAACGCCTATGTGGAGGCTGTGCGCGAGGCTGTGAAGGACGAAAATGCGCAAATCCTTGTGATTGCCGCACAAACCGAGAGCGAGATTGCCGAACTTGAAACCTACGAGGAGCGACAAATGTTTCTTCAGGAAATCGGGTTGGAGGAAAGTGGCGTGAACCGCTTGATTAAGAGCGCCTACGCTTTGCTCAATCTCGAAACATTCCTCACCGCCGGACCGAAGGAGGTGCGTGCCTGGACATTCCATAAGGGCAGCAAGGCTCCACAGTGTGCAGGTGTGATTCACACCGACTTTGAACGCGGCTTCATTCGTGCCGAAATCATCAAATATGAAGACTATATTGCCTACGGTAGCGAGGCGGCAGTGAAAGAGGCTGGCAAAATGCACATCGAGGGCAAGGAATACGTGTTCCAAGACGGCGACATCGTGGTATTCCGCTTCAACGTGTAAGCCCAAATGTCCGACAAGTCCCCGACGGCATCGCAATAAACAACCGATATAATCCATTATCGCCTTAACGGTGGTGATGGATTTTTTTATGTGGTGTTAGGTGGGTTTTTGGGTGAGGGATTGGATTTTGGGGAAGGTGATGGATTTGATGATGTGGGAGAATGCCATTGCCAGTAGGAAGGTGAGTGTGGTGGTGGTGAGGTAAAGCACCGTGGCGTTAGGTATCACTCTGTCGAGATGCGCCATTTCTATGGCACGGAACATCATCATGTGGCAGAGGTAGATTTCGAGGCTGATGTTGCTGATGAACTTTGTGACCTTGTTGCATAATAGCGTGCTGCGGCTGCCAATGCAAAACATTATCCAAATGGCGAACACAGCCAAGTGTGGGAAGATGCTTGCGCCCTGAATGGGAAGGGTGGCGTAGTGCGCTACCGTGGCACCAGCCATCAGCAGACTTGCAAGATAGATGTGGCGCTTTATCCATGTGGCGATGGGCTCGCGGTAAAGGTAGATGATGCCACCTGAGATGAAAAACGATGCGGTGAAGAGTATGTTTTTGCGCTCAAACGGCATGTGTTGGTCGGCAGCGAAGTGCAGCACGCCCACAGCGTAGAGGGCTATGGCGATGATGAGTGCGAACCATGCGCGGCGACGGTTGCTTATCAGAAACACGAAGAAGGGAAAGAGCATGTAGAACACGAACACAAGCCCAAGAAACCAGCCCACGCCTATCACCGTGATGTCGGCATTGGGGTAAAGTCCAAAACACAGCGTGATATTGGCAAAACTCTCGCATAGCGACTCTAAATTGTGGTCTTTCACAAAGTCGAGAAGCACCATTAATGCGAAAAAGGGGAGTATGCGAGAAAAGCGCCTTTTGTAGAATCGGTCAAGGTTGATTTGCCCTTCTTTCACTTTGGTGTAGTAGCCACAGCACATGGAGAATGCGCTGAGAATCATAAACAGGAAGGTGAAATTTGTGAAGTCGGGAATGATGTGTTGTGCGAGGTAGTTGCCAAAGTTCAGAGGCATATTGGTGAGCACATGCATCATCACGATTCCCACCACAGCAATGGTGCGGAGTCCGTCGAGTGTGCCGTAGTGAGGTTGTGGAGCCGCCACTGAATCCTTATTTTTTAAGACATTCTTCATACACGGAAAGCGTTTGTTGCGCGATGTGGTCCCAGTTAAACCTTGATAGGTCGTATTGGCGATTACGGTGCGGTGCGCTTAGTTTTTCGTTGAGTTTGGCAGTGAGGTGCGCCATGTCATCGACATGGAAAAAGTCGGCCTCGGTCAATTCCTCCAGTTGATTGGCGGGAATGTCGCTCACCAGCACGTCGATGCTGTAACTCATCGCCTCTAAAAGAGAAATGGGCAAGCCCTCGTGGGTGGAGGGGAGCACAAACAGCCTGGCATTGGTGAAAAGTTGGTTTAGTTTTTCGCCTTTCACAAATCCTGTGAGCACCACGCCAGCATCTTTGGCTTGCGCTTTAAGGGCGCGCGAAAAGTCGTTTTCGTGGTCGGCATCGCCAGCCAGCACCAGTTTGTAGCCGCTGTGGTGGCTTGCCTGAAAGGCTTTTATCAGCAGGTCGAAGCGCTTTTCTGGCACGAATCGCGCCAGGGCGAACACATATTTCCCAGGCTCCAGGTTGAGCGACGATAGATAGTCGGTGGAGGTGGATTTCTTAGGAATGTTCACACCGTTGTAAATGAGGCTCACGCGCTTTGTACGATTGTAGTTGTGGCTCAAAATCTGTGTAATCACATTGCTGATTGAAATGATATGGTTGGCGAAGTGCGCCTGGCACCATGCGCCTATTCGGAGCATGGTTTTTGCCAAAGTCCCCCATTTTTGACGGTCGTAGTCGGGGCCGTGGTTGGTGCTCACCACCTTCATGCCGAGCAGCCGAGCCAAAGGGCAGCAAAGCGATGGTCCAATGGCGTGAATGTGCACAATGTCGGCACCCAATCGCTTCGCCTTGAAAGTGGCAAGCACAGAGTGGACAATGGCTTCAAGGCTTTTTCGCTTTGGCGCATACACATCCACTAGTTTCACCCCTTTGTATTCTGTGTAATTGTCGTTTTCAGGAATGTGGCAGGTGCGGCGAATGATGGTCACATCAGCGCCCAATTTCACTATGCGAGGATATAGTTCTTCGCAATGTGTTTCTACCCCACCTTGAATGTTGGGAATGCCACGAGTGCCGATTACAACTACTTTCATAACTTGATAGGTGAATAGAGTGGAACGAAGGTTGTGGGAGCGAGGGGGGAGGGTGGAGCGGTGGAAGCCGCCCACCTCGCGTATTCTTTATCTTTACATTTTTTCTCTTAGGTCGCCTTGCTGTGGGTCTTGCCCCACATCGTACCAGCGTTTGTCGAGAGTGGCAGGTTTTCCCAAGATGTTGCGAGCCTTATTTTTGAGTGCCCAAGCGAGAGGGTGGCGAATGTATTTATGCATCACAGGCGATGCTGTGCCCACCATCCAGCAGTTTTTAGGGCATTTGCGCACAAGTTCACGCACATGGTTGGCTTGCTCGCTGTTCCATAGTTCTTCGAAGTCGGGAGTGTCGTGAATGTTGCCCATGCTTTCTTTCCAGTATCGCTCCTCCATGCCATTGCATGGGAACACATCGCCGAATGGGTCGATGAAGAAGTTAGCCGAACCGGCTTCGCATGGCAGCATACGGCGGTTGCCCTCGATATAGTTGATGAGTCCCATGTTGAAGAACGCACGGAACCATGATTTGGGGTGCCATTCCGAGAGTTGCCAGTTGACGAGTGTCTCAAAGTCTTTGCACACCTGGTCTTTATTGGTCACCACATTGTCGTATTTGTGGAAATAGTATGAATTGTGGAAAGTGGCGGTGGCAAACTCCATATTCATTTCTTTAGAGAGTTTGTAAAGTTCCAGCATGTCGGGAGAATTGTGGTTCGACACGGTGCAACCGAAGCCGATGTCTTTCACGCCCATCTCTTTCAGTTTTTTCAGAATGCGCAGTCCTTTAGCGAAGCCGCCTTCTCTGCCGCGCAGTTCGTCGTTCTTTTTGGCAAGTCCTTCCATCGAAATTCTGATGCCGATGTTGGGGAATTTTTCTGCCAGTGCTATCACGCGGTCTTCAAACCACCCCGAGGTGGAAATCACAATGCGGGGCGACTTTGTGAAACAAATTCGCACAAATTCTTCCAAATCCTCACGGATAAAAGGTTCGCCACCAGTGAGATTGATAAATTTCAACTGGGGCAAACATTCGAGATCCTTTGGCTGAATCTCTTTTTTGGGGTCAGTGGGGTTGTTCCATATATTGCACATCTGGCAATGCATGGGGCAACGGTAAGTCAATATGATGGACGCATCGGTTGGTCGTTGACAACTCATAGAAGCGTAGAAAAGTTATATTTAGATATTATTTTACTATGATTAAACTAATCTACAAAGGTACAAAAAAATAACCATAGTGCAAATTCCGTAGGGCTTATATGCTCCGTTAGCTTAATGCAGTGGTGTGGTTATTAATCTTTTGTGTTACTGTAAATATTTGCTAATATTTTCAGGTGGCTTTCGGGCGAGAATCGGCTGATGGATTTGGCTTTGATGTCGGGGTGGTGCCAAGTGCGACTCATAGCCATATCTATGCCGGTGGCGAGCGCCTCGGCATTGCCCGACTCGAAGATGATTCCGGTGTCGGCGCTGATGAGTTCGGGTATGCCGCCAATGTTCGCTCCCACCACAGGCGTGCCTGCGCAGAGCGACTCAATCACGCCGAGCGGATTATTCTCGTAGCACACCGAAGGCATCACCGAGCATTTGGCTTGGCTCAAGAGCGATGCCACGCCGTGGGTATCGAGGTGGCCAAGGAACTTGATATTCGGGCAGTGGGCGTATTGTGCCTTCAGTTCGTCGGTGAGCGGTCCGCCACCTGCTATGCGAAGTTCGTGCTTCACCTTTGAGGCAGCCTCAAGCAGTGAGCGCACACCCTTTTCCTCCGACAGACGGCCCACATAGCAATAGTAGTCGGCGCGCGAGGTGCAGTCGGTGGCACGCAGGATTTCGAGTTTTTTAGGGTCAACGAAGTTGCACAGCACTTTCAGTTTCTGCGTGTCGAATCCGCCAAGTTCCATTTTCGAAGCCATAAACTCGCTGGGGCAGATAAATGCGTCGGTAAACGATTCGAGCACCTTGCGGTTCCACTTTTTCGCCTCCAGCCATGCGATGGCGCTTGCCGCCAGCGAGCCTTTCATGCAGCGGTGCTTCAGCACGCCACACTTCTGCGTGTAGCAGAGTTCACAAGGGCGAGCGTCGCGCATACAACTGTAAGAAGGGCAGAGCAACTTGTAGTCGTGCAGCGTCCACACCACACGAATGCCACGGCTATGGGCAATCTGCCCCAGCACAGGCGAGAGATAGGAGTGGATGTTGTGCAGGTGCACCACATCGGGCTGGAAGTCGTCGAGCAGCTTGGTGAACGATTCGGTGATGTCGCCCATGCCCAAGGTGCGCTTCAGACCGTTCACTTTTTCGCCCAAACCGCCAGCGAACTTCACTTCCGAGGCGAAGTATTTTTTGTAGGGCGAGTCCACCGTTTCGGGGTACTGCATGGCATACACCGCCACCTCGTAGCCTGCTGAGAGCAGCAGCGATTCGGTGTTCATCATCACCACGCAGTCGCCGCCTCGTGGATAATAAAATTTATTTACCAGTAATATTTTCAGAGCCATAGGCTGATAATTTCAATTTGTCACACATATAACGCACCCCCATGCCGTTTTATTGTGAAATGAAGTGGCTTCATATTACCGAATTTTTTGTAACTTTGCCAAATATGAAGATACTGTTTATACCTAATTGGCGAGTGAATAGGCTATCAACCGATGTTCCCACCATACAGGCACCCGATAAGCAGGTGCAGGGTGAGCCATATTGGTTTTTCAAGTATTTCCCCGAAGGCACGCAAGTTGACATCATCGACATAGGCAAGGAAAACCAGTTCCGGAAAATAGAGCATAAAATCAAGTTTTATCTGGTGCAGCCATGGAAGGCTTTCCGTGCGCGCAAACACTACGACTTGGTGATTTCGCACGGAGCCCAGAGCGGTTTGGTGTATGAATTGCTCACCTCGTTTGTGAAGCGCAAGCCACAACACCTGATGTTTGACATCGGTGGACTGAACGGCGCACGTGTCAACCACACCGAAATGCCGCTGATTCGCTGGGCTTTGCGCAAGGCTCCCCACATCATTGTGCACGCCTCGAGGCAGTTGAGCCTCTACGCCAAGCATTATCCGAAATTGGCACCAAAAGCCACATTCATTCCATTTGGCAACGATGTGGATTACTTCACCCCGAAAGAGATGGCGATGAAAAAGCAGATTCTCACCTTCGGCAAGGCAAAGCGCGACAACGACACCCTTTGCAAAGCCTTCTCTGGCATCGCCGACAAGAAAGGCTACAAACTTGTGGTGGTGGGCGCTGGCGCACTGAAAGAAAAATACCCCGATGGCGATATAGAATTTCTCGACCCTATGCCGCTGAAAGATTTGGTGACGCTGTCGCGCGAGAGCGCTTTTATCGTGGTGCCGCTGCCCGAATACCTCTATAGTTATGGGCAAATGAGTTTCTTGCAGAGCATGGCATTAGGAAAAGCCTTGATAGTGACCGAAACCACCAGTTCTGCAGACTACATTTCCGACGCACCAGGCGTGGAGCGTGTGCAGCCTTACGATGTGGGCGATATGAAGGCTGCGCTTCAGCGCATGATGGCGAGCGACTTCGCCACGCTCCAGCAGCGTGGACTCGCCAACCGTGAATTTGTGACTTCGCATTTCAGCGAACGCCAGATGGCAGAGCGCATCGTAAAGTTTATTTCCACTTTTCTCAATTTCTAACCACCTTCAAACTCGCTAACGCTATGAGTGCAAAAGTATCGATTATCATACCCGTATATAAAACCGAGGCCACACTCCCTCGCTGTATCGACAGCGCTTTGGCGCAAACCTACAGCAATATTGAAATTGTGCTCGTAGATGATGGAAGCCCCGACAGGGCAGGGGAGATTGCCGACCAGTATGCGGCGAAACACCCCAACATTGTGGTGGTGCACAAGAAAAATGGCGGACTTGCCGAAGCACGCAAAAGTGGTATTGCCGTAGCGTCGGGCGAATTTTTCGTGCCACTCGACAGCGACGACACCATACCTGAAAATGCAGTGGAACTGCTCTACAACCACTGTGCGGAAGATGATTTGGATATGTGCTACGGTGCCTATATGCGAGTGGTGGGCGATAAGCGCACAATCGAGCCACACCACGTCACTGGCGTGGTGAGCGGAGATGAATTTTTGAAGAAAAACCTTGAGTTGGGATTTCTGTGTGGCTCGCACAACTGTATTTGCCGCACCTCGACATGGACCGACGATGTGTTTCCGCCAGCCGATAAGCGATTCCCAAGCGAGGATGTGCTGATAAATGTGAAACTCTCGAAGAATCTGCGCCGTGTGGGCATTTTCAACGACTACGTTTATGACTATTACTTCTATGAAAACTCCCTTTCGGTGGGTGGCGCATTTTTCACCCTCGCGCTGTGGAGCGACTTTTTTGACGAGGTGAGGCGTTTTCTCCATGAGCAGAGGCGCGAAAGCGAGGCGTTGGAGCATTTGGTGCGAATCATGGAAATCGACAGATTGGCATTCTATATCAAGAATTACGACAAGCAGCACCCCTGGTATAAGAAGGTGATGAGTTACAGCACACGCACTTATCCTCGCAAAACGCGAGTGCTGCACGCATTACTTCACTGCCCACCGCTATTGCGATGGTGCATTAAAATGAACAGGAAGAGAAAGAGCCTTTAGCCAAGGCCGAGCATTATTTTCCCCACTCTGGACCGTTTGATTGCCCAGTGAAGAAGCAGTGGGCACACCACGCCACACAGCACCACGAGGCACGCCTCCAGTTCAAAATGGGCTGCGAGGTGAAGTTTTGCGCAGAATGCTTTGGCAAATCCCATGAAGGTGGTGTGGTAGAGGTAGATGGTGTAGCTTGCAGCCGACAGAGGCAGCAGTATGCCGTGTTTCACGAATTGCAGTTTCTCCAGCCATTTTGATATGGCGAGCACCATCAGTATGCCTGTGACAGCCACGATGGGCACATAATTGTCGCCCATGTCAGCCCAAAGATAGAACGCGAATCCAAAGAGCGGAATATACACAAAGTTTGCCCATGCGCAGTTGAAGATTTTCTTCAAATCCGATTCAGCCGACACTACGCCCATCATGAAGTAGAGCATCATCATTTTGAATTGGCGAAGACAGAAAAGGGCGGGGAAATCGATGGGCAAGTAGTAGAGTGCCACCGATGCCACCAGCAGCGCCATTCTTGCCTTTTTCCCTTTTGCGAACCACACGATGGCGAACATCAGTAACAATGCCCATACAAACCACAGGAAATATCCAGCCGCCGGCAGATACAGCATTTCCACGAAAGAGAATGGTGTGACGGGCGATGAGGTTTGCACATTGCCGTGTGATAATAATTTGATGCTGATAATAATGGCTGATGTGATGAGGTATGGCACTGCCAGGCGTCGGCATTTCTTCTCCATAAAAGCGGAGTAACTTTGCTTGCGCAGTGTGTGGCGATACACATATCCGCTCACAAAGAGGAACAGCGGCATGTGGAATGAATAGATAATCTGATTGATACATTTCCACCAGGCAGGAGCATTGTCGGGGTTGAAATGCCCCACCACCACAAGCACAATGCAGAGTGCTTTGGCGATGTCGAGGCTGTAGATGCGCTGTTGGTTCTTTTCCATTTTGTTGAAAGTGACTATCGTTGGTAATAAATGTTGCCGCTCACATCTCTGCGCTTCACATTCGTGATATTGCGTAGCACATCTTTTTCCCCTTTAGTGCCATAGAAGGTGTTGCCAGTCACTTCCAGAGTGTTGAAGCGCATTGCTGAGGTGGGTGTGCTTGACCAGTGGGTCATCAGTTGCCCATTTTGGGCGTGCACCTCATTGTTCTTGAATACCAATGCCCCCTCTGTGGCGAATTCTTGTAGGAAGAAGTTCATGTTCGACGAGAAAAAGGTGTTGCGATTGAAAAGAAGGTTGAGTCGGCGCACTTTGTTGCAATAGATGCGAGTGTCGCCCTCAAAGCGATTGTCGTAAGCGATAATGGTGAAACTGTCGATGCCAGCACCATCCGACACGGTGGCGAGCAGTTTCATGCCCGTAGCCTCGTTGCCAATTAGCGTAGCCTTCCCCCCTTGTTCGCCACACCACAGCAGCGTGGTGCCCAATTCTTCGTTGGCGAGCGGGCTTGATGGGGCGTAGTCGTTGATGACGTTGTCCTCCATCTGAATGTTTCCGCCACGCAGCAGTGCTATGGCATTGCCAGTGGTGCCGAACTTGTTCACCACAGGCATGTGGTTGTTGATAGTGTTGGCGCAGAAATACACGGGGGTGCGCTTTTGCGATTTGTCGATGATGAAAATGTCTTGGTGATAGTATTTCTCATCTGTATCTACACGGTTGTTTTCGAACTCGTTACCAACGATCGATATATCCTCCTGTGTGTCTTCTTCGCTAAAACCGATATTGAGGGTTTTTCGGCACAGAGAATTGATTTCGAATCGATTGTTGGTGAACGCCACGTATTTGTTGTGACACCCATAATTTTTTGCGGTGATGTTGCCACCTGCGGTGTTGAATGAAACCAGCACATCGTTAAATATGTCGCATCTGCCGTCTTCGCTTCCGTAGATAAACTTATTGTTGCTCACCGAAATGTTTTCACGAGCCACATGGGCAAGGCGGTTAGTGTGTGCATCGACGGTCGCTTCAAAGATGCCGAAAATCTCGTCGTTGCCGTATTTGCGGAAAGTGTTGTCGGCGACGTACACATTACAGGCTTCGCCCCTTATCCACAGGTTGCCGCCAGCCATGCAGTTGTTGTAGTTGGTGATGTTGCAGTTTTTGAAGGTGATGTTGCTGCACACGCGCAAATCGAAGTTAGTGAAGATGGCATTATCAGCGTAACTGTTCACACGGCAGATGTCCACCTTGTTGGCATGGTAGATTTTCACGCCAAACATGGCAGTGTTTTCCCACCAGATGCCTTTGTGCTGCTTGAGGTTGATAGCCACATCGTGAATCGATACCGTGATGGGGCGCTCGCGTGTGCCAGCGGCTTTGATGAAAGTGTCGTCGGTGAAAGCCTTGAAGCCGTCGGCATCGCTGCCCTTGTCAAGCACGATGGTCACTTTTTTGCTTCCCACGCCCTTGATTTCGATATTGGAATTGCATTCCACGGTGCCTTTTAGCACATATTTGCCAGGCTTGTCGAAGTTGATGACCACCATATCGGAGCAGTTCAGCCCCTTGAAGATGCCACGCAAATTGGCTGTGAGTTCGCCCTTCAACTTGCTCACGGTCACTACTTGTGTGCGTGCGCCCGCGCCAAGCGAAGCCAGCATGGCGATGAGCACCAAAAGAATAGTTTTGTGTTTCATATATTTATTGCAAAGGTAACACTTCAGCAGCATCTTCCTCACCATCTCCACCTTCCTCCTCGTCGGTTTCCTTTTCCTCATCGTTTGGCACCCATTGCAGGAAGGTGAACGTGAAGAATAGCAGGCAGAAGAACGGTGTTTTCATCAAGTCGCCGTAGGCAAGAATGATGATAAACGACAGGAGGGAGTAAATGAAGATGTTTTTGTTTTTGCGGTAGCCGGGGGGGCGCGATGTGTAAAGCAGGAAATAGTAGATAATCGCCCATGCCAAGCCCAGCAGCCCCAGTTGCACAACGATATGGCAAACGTATGGGTTGGTGCCGAGGAAAAACCAGTTGTATTCCTCCACCACTTTGGTTTGCGCCATATTCACCGATCCATTGTAGCCCTGAAGCCCTAAACCCACCAACCAATGATCGCCATTTTCATCAATGATGTAAGGGATGAAGCCAATTTTCGCAAAGCGAGGCATATCGGGCAGCGATGTTTCGTTGTCCATCAGCCAGTCCACAGCGCCAGCCAGTTCTTCCACAGTGTAGTCGCCATACAGGTATTCCTCCATCAGGAATTTAGGGTCGAGCATTTCATCGCTTCGCTCCACAGTCTCAACATACACCCACAGTGCACCACCCATCAGAATCACCACCACAGGCATAATCATAATCACACGCCTGATATAGTCGCGGTTGATAGGAAACAGCAGGAAGAAGTACATCAGCAGCAATATGAAACTCACTTTCGTCTCGTTGAGGAAAGTGGGGAAGAGCAGAATCACCAGCCAAATATTTTCTCGAATGCTTCGGAAAGCGTTTTTGCGGTCGAGTCGCTTGTTGAGCAGGTAGAACGAGAAGAAATAGATGCCAAACGACACCACGCTCGAACCACCGTCGCCAAAGCTGCCACCCACTGCGTCGCCAGCGCCGTATTTGATGAATTGCTCCACCACGCACACTGCCTGAACACACAACCAGATGAAAATGTGCTTGTCGAAAGTTTTGATAAACTCCTTGTAGAGTGCAGGTTTGCTCCAGATGTAGCGGAACACTGGAATCAGAAATATGGTGCCGAAAAATGAGCGGGAGCCGTTGGCCCACTGCATTAGGCTGAGGTCGTTGACAAAACACGAACTCACAAACGACAAGACAAAGAGGCTGACAATAATCAGGGCATCGGTAGGCCTACGGAGAGTGTAGAGACCGAGCAGCATGAGCACCGCGTCGCCAATCACATTGATAGGGGTGAAAAGTCCCTCAAGGGGCGGTATGAGTTCTTGGTACACAAAACCAAAGCACCCCAACACCCAAAAGAGGATGAAGAAGGTGCGAAGGATTAAAATGTCTTTTTTATCCAGTAGGTAATGTGCTGGTACGTTATTTGTCATTGCCGATTTTTATCGAGGTGTCGTCGGAATTTTTCACGCCGTTGAGCACGAAGCCCACATTGCTGAGTTTTCCTTCTGCCATGAGCCTGTTGATCCATTTCACATAGGCTTGCTTGGTGGAGTTGGCGCGGAGCACCACCACGGTGGCGTCGGCTTGGCTGGTGAGCGAGAATGTGTCGCTTGCCGTTGCCAGTGATGCTGAATCCACCACCACGTAGTCGTATTGCTCACGCAGTTGCTCCATCAGTTGCGCTGCGCGAGAGCCTTGCAGCAGTTCTGATGGGTTGGGTGGAACGGTGCCTGCCACATACACATCGAGGCCGTCGGCTGTGGTGCTCACGATGTCGTGGAGCGAAACCTCGCCATTTGAGAGGTAATCCGACATGCCCTTTGAAGCGATGATGCCGAACATCTCGCCAAGCGATGGCTTGCGGAGGTTGAGTTCCACGAGTGCCACCTTCTTGCCCATCAGGGCGAGCGATGAAGCCACGTTGGCAGCGATGTATGATTTGCCTTCCGCTGCCACTGCCGATGTCACGAGCACCACCTTGTCGGTGCTTTCGGGAAGCACAAACTGCACATTTCCTCTCAAGTAGCGGAAAAGTTCGGCATTCTTGGTGTTGGTGTCGGCTATCACCTGAAGTTCGTCTTCACGGGCGTGGTTGATTTGTCCCAACAGGTGCGCAGGGGTGATGGCTTCGAGTTCGTCTTGACTGCCAATCTTATTTTTGAGCAATTTCTTCACATAGAGAATGCAGAATGGAAGTGCGAATGTCATTATTAGTGCCACGAAAGCGAGCAGGGGTTTCTTAGGCTTCACTGGTTCGCTGGCGGCATACGCCTCATCTACCAACTTGCCCTTAGGCTGAGCGGCAGCCATTTTCAGCGCATTTTCCTCGCGCTTTTGGAGCAAGAAGATGTAGAGTTCGTTTTGAATGGCTTGGTTGCGGTAGAGGGTGCGGGTTTCGCGCTCGGTGGAGGCGAATTGGCTCATGTCGCCCTTGCTTTCGCCTTGCACATCTTTCGCTTTGTCGATTTTGATGCGCATGGCACCCAAGGCATTGTTCACGCTACCCAGCATATTCTCACGCATGGCGTTGAGTTGTTGGTCGAGTTGCACCAAAGCGGGGTTGTCGGCTTTTGCAGAGGTCTCGAGGTGTTGGCGCTGGGTGATGAGCGCGTTGTATGATCTTACCATCTTCGCCGAGAGCGAGTCTGACTCGAATGGGATGAGAGAGTGCTTGTTGGCAGGGTCGGTGATGAAGCCCTTAATCATGCTTGCGATGCGGTATTGCGTTTCGAGAGCAATGATGGCACTTTCGCTGGTTTCGCCTTTAATGATGCTGGATTTGACTTGTGTGTATGGGTCAACCAGGCTGTGCGCCTTCTTGTATGCCTCAATTTCGGCTTCGCTACCCATCAGATTCTTGTAGATGAGCGAGAGGCGTTCGTCGATAAAGCGTGCGGTGGTCATGCCTTGTGTGTCGCTTTCCTTCATTCCGCGCTCGTTGTAGAGGCGAACGAGCGTATTGAGAATGTCGCGGCCACGCTTCACATCGTTGTCCATCACGTCCATATACACGATGTCGGTTTTCTTCGCCTTCAAGTCCACGGTCATGTCTTTCTGGAGTTCTAATGCGGCAGGAATGTTGCCAGCCACCGAAGCGGTGATGCTGTATTCGTGTTTAGGGATGAAATATTGTGTGGGCTTCACCACGAAAAGACCGAAAGGAGTCTTAACGGTGGCAGGAAGTTCAACGCCTTTCAGTTCGGCATAGTTGGAGAACATGCCCTTCTTCACGGTGATGTCGGTTTTGCCGTCGGCATATACCTTGATTTTAAAAGGCAATGTCACCGAAAGGGTGTCGAACAGTTCTTTTGGAGCCTCCACGATGATGGGTGATGTGCCGTAGTGGTCCTGTTTTTTCAAGAAACCTGTTTTCTCGTAGTAGCGGCAGTTGATGTCGAGTGCGTCGACAGTCTTGGCGGCAAGATTCTCCGAAGCGAGAATCTCGATTTCGTTAAACACGTTCACATCGCCACCGCCCATCACGCTTTTCAGCATGGAATTGCCTTTTGGATTGCCAATTCCCGCGAAAGATAATGATTGGTCATCTACCAGCACGGTAGAAGATACGATATATGAGGGGAGGGTTTTGCGAAGATATAGAAAAAGAATCCCAAAGCAGAAGATAAACGACAGGGCAAAAAGCCACCAGTGGCGAATTGCGGTGTGTAGGAAATTAGAGGAGCCCAATGATTCCTTTGGAGCAGTTGTGTACTGTTTCGCTTTTGATTTCATATTTTTTAGGGATAGTAAGTGTTTCTTATTTAACAGAAAGAGCAATCACGAGCGATGCAATAACTGATGCAGCACTCACGATAGTGGACACTTGTGAGAGTTTGAACGCCGAGAATTGGTTGTATTTCGAGTTGTCGATCTTGATTTTGTTGGGTTCCACATACACCACATCGTTTTGCTGGAGGTAGAAGAATGGCGACGCATAGATGCTGCCATCGGTGAGGTTGAGGCGGTGGTAGGTGCTCTTGCCGTTTTCGGTGCGAATCACGAGCACATTGTCGCGCTTGCCATATTCGGTGAGGTCGCCAGCGGCTGCGAGTGCATCGAGCACGGTGAATCGCTCTTTGCCCACCACCATGCGTTGTGGCGCTTTCACTTCACCCATCACGTTCACGGTGAAGTTGATCATTTCCACACGCACGAATGGGTCTTTCACCTGTTCGCTCACGCGGTTTTTGATTACGGCAGCCAGTTCGTCGGTGCTGATGCCAGAGGCTTTGATTTCGCCCAGCACAGGTATTTGAATCATGCCGTTGCGGTCCACGATGTAGGTTTGCAGGCGTGGTGATTGGCTGGTGTTGATGTTGCCTTTTACCGATGGGTTGCCCAGAGGCACATTGTAGATTGCTGTGGCTTCCGGGTTAGAAGATGTGATGGTGATAATCAATTCGTCGTCGGGCTGGATTTTGATTTTATAGTCCGACACATTGTCAGGGAGAGCACCCTCTGCTTCTTTTAGGTTTTGGAAATACGCAAGGGTGGGTGCTTCTTTAGTTGTGCTGCACGACGCGAATGCGAAAATCACCAATAAACTTATAAGAATGTTTTTAATCTTCATATATCGATAAATTATAGTTGTTTCATATTTATTTTCTAATAACGAATATGCTCGGTCGTTTATTATGCCGATGCATGTAATTTTGCGTAGATTTTGCCAAAAACGTCTTTTCTGATTCGCTTTGGGCAGAAATACACCATCAAGCCTATTGCCACTACCATGGAGAGTGCGTCTTGCCAAATGGCAGTGCTGAGGTAGAAGGGCACTGCGGTGGCCAATGCAATAACTATGGGCGTGATGATGCCACGGTTTAGTGTGAGTTTGAAATAGCGTTTGGTATCGATCCAGCGGTAGGTGATGAGCACCAAGTAGGTGGTGATGAGGGTGACAATCACACCGTAAACGCCAAATGGGCTGACGAGCAGGAAATTGAGCGCCACATTCACCACTGCGCTGAGAATGATGGCTGGCAGGGTGCGCTTGGTGTCTTTCGCGCACTGGTAGCCCATGTCGAAGTAGGCGGAAATCGCAAAAATGGAGGTGGAAATCGCCAGTGGGAAAATGTAGGGCAGACTGCTCTGGTAGTTGGTGTCGACTATCCAGCTGTAGCACATCTTCAGCGAGAAGCAGAAGCCTACCAGCAGCACGCACACGATGAAGATGTAGTTGTTGAGCACCTGCGAGAAAAAGCGGTTGCGGTCGGGGCTCTGGTATTGCAGAATGGCGGTTTCCTGCCATGCCTGGTAGAAGATGAATGCCAAGGTTTGGAGTATGCTCACAAAGCGGATAGCCACGGCATATACGCCGTTGACCTCAAGTCCTAAATAATGCTGGATAAACCATCGGTCGCTACTGCCGGTGAGCCACCAGCAGATGGAGCCAGGGAGCAGCGGGAGGGTGTATTTCAGAATCTCGCGAGCCGTTTTGCCCACGCTGATTTTCACGAAGAAGAAGTGCTGCAGGGTGCGGAGTTTCAGTTCCACTGCGCCCACAGCCGCAAATCGGGCAAGGATATTGGCGATAAACACGCCCTCGATGCCCATGCCCAGCCACACCACAAACACAAGGCTGAACAGCCCGATAAAGAATGCCGAGAGTATGCCCACGGTGATAAACGCCTTGTTGTTGCCCAGTCCGCGGAACACCTGCGACACCACCTCCTGAATCGACATGGCCACGAGCAACGCCAACACATACCAAAGGTAGCGCACTTGGAAAAACGAGGCGATGCCCAATGTGATGATGGTTGATAGTAAGATGGTGGCACCGAGTGTTTTGTAGGTCATGGTCACCACTTCCTTGCGGTTTTCCTCGTTGGGCGAGTCGAGCAGGAAGCGGAAAGCGCCGTCGCGAAGTTGGAGCGTGACAAACGGCATCAGCAAAAACACGGCGGTGAGGCAGATGTCGTAATAGCCGAAGTCGGCGGTGTTTTCCACATAATAGGTGTAGAGAGGTACCATGAGGAAAGTGATAATCTTTGAGCCAAGATTACCAATCGCATAAATGCCCATGTCCTTCATCATTTTTGATGAGCGGTTCTGCTTTGCGCTATGTGAAAATGCGTCTGCCATTATTCTGAACTTGCAAAATTACCACTTTTTCCTCATAATGGCAAATGAGGGGGTGCGGCTTACTGCTTTTGCATGTCGGAAATGAAGATACGGGTGAAGATTTGCGCGCCTTTGTCGCTCAGGTGACCCGCGTCGCTGAAGTTGGTGATTTCGGGATAAACCGACTTTTCGAATGTGTAGTCGCGGAACCAAACGCCCTCGCTTTTGCAGAAATCTGCCACCCAGCGGCGCATGGCGGCGTCGATTTCGTGGTCGGGCGCTAAAGCCATGTAGAGTTTGATGCCTTTTTCGCGGCACAGGGCTATGATGTGTTTCAGTTGCGCCACTTCCACCTCATCGGGCTTGAATCCCTCGAATGGGGTGTCGGTCATCTTCTTAGGCACCTCAAACAGGGGTGAATAGCCGTTGGAGTGCTGGTCGCCGTTGCGGTATGATTTCATCAGCCACACCATGCTGCTGTTGAAGCGATAGATGCTACTCGTCATTTTGATTCGTGTGGTGAGCGGCTCTTTGGTGTCAACCCACTGAGTGTAAGGCTGGTTGATGCCGTAGAGCGTTTTGCAGTCGTTCACGCTGTTGGCGCGCCACGAACCATCGAGCATACTGTTCCACAGCCCAAGCACCACGATTTTCGGTTGACAACGCTCCAACCACGATTGCAGCACAAGCGATGCGTAAATCACGTCGTGGCCGTCGCAGCCGGCGTTGTAGGCACTGAGGTGAAGGCTGTCGGTGAATAGTTGGGGCACAAAACTGTGCTTCGCCTTTGATGAACCGAGTATGAGAATGTCGGCTTGCTTGTTTTGCATCGACTGCACGATGTCGGATTCGAGGATAGTGGAGTCGGGCAGATTTGTTATCAGTTTCTTCGCCACCAATCCCACTATCAAGTCCGCCGCCACGAGCAGTGCGGCAATAATCACTGTGTTGATAAATATTTTTTTCATTGCGCAGCAGAGGGGGTTAGAATTGGAAATAAATGAAACTGATATTCTCGAGTTCGCCTGTGGCGGCGATATACAGAATGGCTAAGGTGATGGAACCGATTCGCACAGCCCGGTTAGGACTATACATAAACAGCGCCTTGCCGCCGTATTCGTCGCGATATTCCTTGTAGAGCATCACTACAAACGCAAACAAGCCCACTGTGAACATCAGTGTGGTGCCAGCGGTGAACAGCGGGCCGAAGCCGTTGCCTATGTTGGTGATGATGGTCACGATGTCGGTGAAGGAGTTGGCGCGGAAAAGCATCGCTCCGAAAGCGCATAGCACGAAAGTGATACTTTGGCGTGTGAGTTTGTAGAGGCGTTTGCCTTTGAGGGCGTGGCGAGCCTCAAGTCGCTCACGCAGCGGCTTCACGGCGCGGTCGATAATCACCATCAAGCCGTGCCATGTGCCAAACAGCACATAAGTCCAGTTGGCGCCGTGCCAGATGCCGCACACCACAAAGGTGACGAGGTTGTTGTAGTGGCATCGCCATTCGCTGCATCGGCTGCCGCCCATAGGAATATAGATGTAGTCGCGCAGCCACGACGACAGCGATATGTGCCATCTGCGCCAGAAGTCGGCCACATTCTGTGCGAAAAATGGCTGCTGGAAATTCTCCATTACACGAATGCCCATCATTCTCGACACACCCACAGCCATGTGGCTATATCCGGAGAAGTCGGTATACATCTGTATGAGATATAGCACCGAAGCCACTATCAGGGTGGTGCCATTGTGGAAAAAGCAGTGGTTGAACACCGAGTCGGTGTAGATGCAAATGCGGTTGGCAATGCACATTTTCAGGAAAAAGCCCCACAGCACACGTTTTGCACCCTCGCTCAGGTCGGTGCTGTTTGCCAAGTGGTTGTGGCGCAACTGGTCGAGGAATGGCTTCGGGCGGTCGATAGGTCCCGACATGATGGTGGGGAAGAAGGCAACGTATGTGCCGAAGTTGATGAAGTTGCGCTCTGGCTGAATGTTGCCGCGGCGCACCTCTATGGTGTAGCTGATTAGTTTAAACGTAAAGAAACTGATGCCCACAGGCATAATGATTTTCATTGTGGAGGTGGAAGCCCCAATGCCGGCAGAGTTGAACAGTTCGGTGAATTGTTCGATGCAGAAATTCAGGTACTTAAACCACCACAGCACACCCACGCCTACCACGATGCCCACCGTGGAAAGGGTGGTGGCGCGTCGGGCGTTGGTTTGGCGGTTGCGGGCTATGGCTGGCGCGAGGAAATAGTAGAATACCGTGACAGCGAGCAGCAACGGCAACATTCGCCAGTCGGCATAGCCGTAAATCGCATACGAGGCAGCCAGCAGCCACACGTTTTGCGCTTTCGCCGAGTGGCGGAGCACAGTAAAGTAGGGCAGCAGCACCGCTATGAATGCAAACCAGAATATGATGGAGTTTATAGCCATTTCAATGTGGGGTGTTGATGATGTTATTACCAGTGTGTGATAAAGGCATGTCAACTCTTTATCCAAAAATCGCTGACAAAGATATTAATTTTTTTGGGAATGTGAAAAGTCATGAGTGGCGTATGCTCCAAAAATGGCGAATAATTATAATCGTGGCCTGTGAGTGGAAAATGTGTGAAATTGGGGCGATTGTGGGTGGAATGTCGGTAAAAATGACTAACTTTGTAGTTTAATATTAGGTAGATGCTATGATTTTTTCATTTGAAACTCAAAATATTCTATATGTGTATGTGCTGCTGGGCATCGCTTTTGTGCTCACAGTGGTTTGCGCTGTGGTGCTGTGGCGCAGGGCGCACCGCTTGAGCAAGTTCGACCTTGCCGAAGCCACTCGCGACTATCTCCCCGAAGAAGCGCTTCCGGGCGTGTCGGTGGTGGTGTATGCCCACAACGACTGCGAGAACCTGGAGCGTTTTCTGCCACTCTTGCTTCATCAGGATTATCCCGATTTTGATGTGGTGGTGGTTGATGATGCCTCGTTCGACGGCACCCACGACTTGCTGAGCGACTTGCTCCCACATTTCGACAATCTGCGTGTGACCTTCGCACCGCAGGAGACTCGCTCCCTCTCGCGCAAGAAACTCTCGCTCACCATTGGCATCAAGGCATCGCAAAAAGAGGTGGTGCTCCACACCAATGCCAACTGCCGCGTGATGAGCGACCAGTGGCTCCGCACCATGATGCGCAATTTCGTGCCAGGTACCGATGTGGTGCTCGGTTTCTCGCACTATCGCTACCGCAAAGACACCAGCGCAGGCAGATATTTCCGTGTGTTTGATTCGGTAGTCACCTCGCTTCAATGGGTGGGCAGCGCCATCAAGGGAAAACCCTACCGTGGCATCAGCGACAACTTGGCGTATCGCCGCCAATTGTTTTTCGATCATGCTGGTTTCTCAGAGAGTTTGGAGTTGCGCTATGGCGACGACGATGTGTTTGTGAGTGCCATCGCCACAGGCGACAACACTCGCTTGGAACTCGCTCCCGAAAGCCAGATGCAGACCTACTACGAGAATGTGCCAAAGGCGCACAACTTGCTGAAACTGCGCCGCGACTACACCTCGAAGTTTGTGTGCACAAAGGCTCCATTCTATGCGCAAGCCCTGTTCTCGGTGATGAATTATTTGCGTCTGGGTGCCCTCGTGGCATCCGTGGTGCTCGACTATACCAACATTTTCACCATTTCGGCAGCCACATTTTTGCTCATACTCTCATGGGTGATGATGATATTGCCGTTTAACCGCTGCTGCCAGTTGCTCCAGGCTCCGGGGCTCACATTCAGTGTGCCGCTGTTCTATGTGTGGCGACCGGTGGTGAACCTTTACTTCAGAGTGTTGGGCTGGTCAACTCGCAAATCCAATCTCACCTCCATCTATGAATGACGCTGCACCTACCCGAATCAATGCGCTCACCTCGTGGCGAGGCATTTTCATCCTTTCCGTAGTGCTGTTTCACAGCGGTGAGGAATTGTTTATGGAATTGGCCACCAGTGGCGTGGTGGGCTTCTTCATCATGAGCGGCTTTTTGATGCGCATGAAGCATCAGCCAGAGTCCATCAGGGGCGCACGGTTTAAGTCGTTCGTCGCCAATCGCGTGCTACGGCTCTATTCGCTCCATTGGTTTGCGTTCGCATTGCTGATGGCTGCCACCTTTGGCTTTTCCGCCACCTTGCCCTATATGAGTTGGGGGGCGTTGGTGCCCAATTTGCTGCTGGTGCAAAGTTTCGTGCCAGATGTGAACGTGTTTTTCTCCTTCAACACCCCCACATGGTTTTTGTGCGACTTACTGATTTGCTACCTCTGCTACCCTTACATAGCCACATGGCTCGACAGGATAAGGCTTCGCTGGCAACTGCTGCTCTTTGCCGTGTTTCAGATAGCGTATTTTGTATGTATGTGCGCCTTGACTGACCCCGATTTGGTCACCTACGCCCATGTGTTCCCACCGTTCCGCATCTACGAGTTCACCGCCGGCATTATCTTGTATAATGTGTATAAGGCGTTGCGCTCACGCCTCACAGACTGGAATATGGCGAAAGCCACGTTGGCAGAGGTGCTTGTGGTGGGGCTGTATGTGGGTTTGATGGTGTTCTCTCAAGCATGGGACTACCAAGATAAAGACAAATTCAACGACAGCGTGATGTGGGAGATACCGCTTTCGCTGCTCTTGCTGGTGTTTGTGCTCAATGCCGGCACCGAAGGCATCATCAGCCGCATACTGCATTGGAAACCGCTGGTGTGGTTGGGCAGCATCTGTTTTGAGATATTCCTGCTTCACTCCCTATCGGGGCTGGTGTTCGGCTATTTGGTAAGTCCATTCTTGGGCCACTTCGGCATAGATGTTTATGGTCATTACGCTTTCGGCCAGCTTCCCATACTGCTTGTCATGGGCTATGTGATGCACCGCTGGTTCACCCTCCCCGTTTTCGCCTGGGCATCGCGCCTCTCCGCCCGCCTCTCCGCCTGAAAGTGGAAAAAAGTGCATGATTATTAGCGAAAAAAGCAGAAGTAGTGATAATATTTTGTATCTTTGCTAATTAAACAAGCATCGCTTAAAACGATATGATAGTGAATGAAATAAAGAAAAATTGATGTTAGACGTAGTGGTGAAAAATACAGAACGCTTTTTGTTGTCTGTTCCAAAGACAAAGCGGAAAAAGTATGGTCAGTTCTTTACGAACATGTCCACTGCTAAGTTTATGGCTTCTTTATTTTGCTTTGACCGTTCAAAGCCCTGTTTGGAAATTCTGGACGCGGGAGCAGGCACAGGAATACTTGCGACTGCAGTTATTCAGAAGTTGATTGATGATGGTTACAAGGGACGGATTCATGTCACATGCTACGAAACCGACGATTTTGTGATGCCAGTTTTGGAAGAAAACATGAGGTTGAGCACCGTTTTGCCAAACGTGACTTGTTCTATCAAAACAGACAACTACATCACTTCACAAAATTTCTCCACTTACACGCTTTTTGGTGGCGAAGATTTCCATTACGACTATATAATAGGCAATCCTCCTTATCTGAAAACGCCCAAAGATGCCATTGAGGCTTTGGCTATGCCAGAAGTTTGCTATGGTGCGCCAAATTTATACTTTTTGTTTTGGGCAATGGGCATTCACAATTTAAAAGAGGGGCAGGAGCTGGTGTATATCATACCACGTTCGTGGACATCGGGGGCTTATTTCAAGAGATTTCGTGAATACCTATTCCGAGAGTGTGTATTAACAGATATCCATTTGTTTGAAAAACGTGATAAGGTTTTCGATGGGGAGTCTGTTTTGCAAGAAACGATGATAGTGAAGGTGAAGAAAACAAGGGTTGTGCCCAGTGCAATCAATATCACCACTTCTTCTACATCAGATTTTAAGGATATTAGCTCCTTTAGCGCACCCTATGAAACCGTGGTCACCAAGAACCATTGTGTATGTGTTGTGACCAACAGTGATGATGTGAATGTGCTTCACACGATCAACCATTTCTCCAAAACACTGCCTGAGATAAACCTAAAAATGCAGACGGGCATTATTGTGGATTTCCGCACAAGAGAGGTGCTGCGAAACGAACTTGAAGAAGGTGCTTACCCTCTTTTATATGCTCAGCATATTAGGGAAGGAAAGATTGTTTGGCCTTTGGGAAAAGAAGGCGAAGTGATAAAAACTGAAAGGAAATCATATTTGCAGGAAAATGGAAATTTCTTGCTCGTTAAGAGGTTTACTTCAAAAGAAGAGCCTCGCAGATTGCAATGTGGCATTTATTTGAAAAAGAAATTCGACAAGTTTAAATATATAAGCACCCATAATAAAGTGAATTTCATTAAGTGTGATTCTCCTTGTGTGACTTATGGACTATATGTATTGCTGAACTCTTCGCTATATGATTGCTATTATAGGATATTAAATGGTTCAACGCAGGTTAATTCCACAGAAATCAATCAAATGCCAATACCAGATCGACAAGTGATTGAAGAAATGGGAAGAGAACTGATGCACCACGAGTTGTCGGAGGTTAATTGCGATAAAATTTTGAGCAGATGGATAAGTTAGAAGTGGCAAAACATCTTTTGGAGCGTGTGGGTATGCCTGCCGAGCAGCAAAGTGCGCTGTGCTGCCTGTCGTTGTTGGCAATGGCTAAACTTGCAAAATCCACTCCTTATAGCCAAGCCACAAACGAGTGGGTCAGAATCCACGATATTATCGCTTTCATTAGTGACCATTATGGAGTGGCTTATGCGGAAAACTCTCGTGAGACATTTCGCAAGCGCGCAATGCACGCTTTCAGGACAGCTGCGCTGATAGAGGATAATGGAAAGGCTACAAATAGCCCAAACTACCGTTATCGCATCACGAGTGAGTTCTTGGCTGTGATTCAAAATATGAGCGGTTCGAAAAGAGTTTTGTGTGACGACAACGCTTACCTTACCCAGTTTATTGCTAATCACGAGAGCCTTACAGAAATTTATGCGTCGAAAAAGAAGATGCATAAATTGCCTGTCCGCATAAATAATCAAGATTTTACATTCAGCCCGGGTAAGCACAATCAGCTCCAAAAGGCTATTATCGAGGAATTTGCTCCGAGGTTTGCCCCAAACTCCGAGTGTTTATATGTTGGTGATACGACTCAAAAAGACTTGGTGAAGGATGTGGATAAGTTGTCATCAATAGGCTTTGAAATCACTTTGCATGATAAAATGCCAGATGTGGTGTTGTATCGGGAAGATAAAAACTGGGTATATTTCGTTGAGGCGGTAACTTCTGTTGGACCGATGAATCCAAAACGAGTAAGTGAGATTGCTGCTATGACAGAAAACGTGAGTTCAGGGAAGATATTTGTAACAGCGTTTCTCGACTTTGCCACATTCAAAAAGTTTTCTGAGCAGTTGGCGTGGGAAACGGAAGTTTGGATTGCTGATATGCCAGAACACATGATTCACTTAAATGGCGACAAGTTTTTAGGTCCAAGATGATTTTTGTGATTTCCTCGCTGTTAATGTCAAGGGGAGATGGATCAGTAGCAAATGAATCCAAACTGCCATATCTCTTGGTTGTTTTTGAAACTTTGGCCGACGTCCAATAGAAATGGAGCGCTTGAAAGTGGAAAAAAGTGGTGGGGATGGCAATAAGAGGGGATAAATTTGCGTTATTAATGACGAGATGAAAATTGATTTTAAATCACATATAATGCTTTTTGCGTTGGTTTTGTGCGCTTTAACAGCCTTTGCGCAAGACAACGACAAGATTCTGAATCGCCAGTATGTCGACCAGAAGAAGATCCACTTCGGGTTTTCGGTGGGTACCAATTTTCAGGATATTCACATCGTGAACAATGGCTTTCAGACCGAAGACGGCGAAACTTGGTTTGCCGATGTGCCGCAACATTCACCGGGCTTCTGCGTGAATGTGCTCGCCGACCTGCGCCTTGCCAAGAATTTCAACCTGCGCTTCTCGCCGGGTATGTATTTTGGCAACAAGGTGGTGAAATACATCAACTCCTCCGCCCCCGACGAGGTGACCGACCCGCTACGCCGCAACCAGAGCCAAAACATCAAATCCACCTATATTGTGCTGCCGCTCGATCTGAAGATTTCGGCGAACCGCTACCACAATGTGCGCCCCTATTTCACTGGTGGCGTGATGGGCGTGTTCGACGTGGCTAAAGACCGCACCGAGCAACTCCGTCTGGCGAATGGCGACGCTATGCTCACCGTGGGCATGGGCTGCGACATCTATTTGCCATTCTTCAAACTTTGCCCCGAACTGAAATTCTGCTTCGGCTTGAAGAACGTGCTTCAGAAAAATCGCCCCGACTTGGAGGACAACCCCGAAATGATGCGCTTCACACAAAGCGTGGACAAGGTGACCAACAACATGGTGGTGCTCACATTTTATTTTGAATAACAAACAACGAACAATCATAAGAAGGGATAATGACCTACATTCGTAAATATTTGATGCTGACGCTTGCCGCTTTCCTGTGTGTGACCACACTGAGGGCGCAGGTGGATAATCAGTACACCCAATATTATATGGTGCCAGGCTATTACAACCCTTCAGCCATAGGCAACACCGACTACATTCACGTGACCGTGGGCAGCCGCGCACAATGGGTGGGCATCAAGCACGCACCGCTCTCGTTTGTGGGGCTGGCGGATATGCCATTCAAGTTCCTCAACAAGCGATTTGCCACAGGCGTATCCATCAACCAAACCAGCATGGGCCTGTATTCGGGCTTGAATGCGTCGGCACAGCTGGCGTATAAGCACAAACTGTTTGGCGGCACGCTAAGCGGCGGTATTCAGGTGGGCTTGGTCAACGAAAAATTCCGTGGTTCCCGAATTATCGAGGTGGAGGGCGACGAGGCCGACGACGCCATTCCCAAGACCGACGTTTCGGGCAATGCGTTCGACTTCGGCGCGGGCATTTTCTACCAGCACAAGCACTGGTGGGCAAGTTTCTCAGCCACGCACCTCACACAACCCTCGGTGGAGATGAAATCGGAGGGCAACGAGGAAGACCTCTACATATTTGAGGCCGGCCGCACATGTTATTTTATGGCAGGTGGCAATATTCCCATAAATAATACGTTATTTGAATTACAACCCTCTGTGTTTGTGAAGACCGATTTCAATCTTTACCAGGCAGAGGCCACAATGCGAGTGCGCTACAACAAGTTTATCACCGGTGGCGTGGCATACCGTCATAAAGATGCGGTGAGCCTTGTGGCAGGGGTTGAGATAAAGAATTTCGTAGTGGGCTACTCCTACGATTATCCTATTTCCGACATTTCAAAGGCCACTTCGGGTAGCCATGAGGTGTTTGTGAACTATAATGTGAAATTGAACTTAGGCGAAAAAAATAAAAATAAACATAAGAGTATTCGATTAATGTAGAATATGAAAAAGGTACTATTAATTTCTCTCACCACATTCGTGTTTGCAACAGTGCTCACTTCTTGCTTCTCGGGACGGCGCTCAGTGTCGGCCTACGGAGGCGAAGTGACTGGCGTGAGTGGCTCCGTGTTTGTGGAGCCTACACCTTACGGCATGGTGCTCGTGGATTGTGGTTCAATGAAGGAAGGACCATCAGAGGCCGACTCGCTTTGGGGCATCGACTCCACGGCGCGCGGTGTGTCGGTTGACGCATTCTGGATGGACCAGACCGAAATCACCAACTCAAAGTACAAGCAATTCCTTTACTGGGTGCGCGACTCCATTATCCGTGAGCGCCTCGCCGACCCTGCCTACGGTGGCAACGACGAGTTTAAAATCACCGAAGACAAGTACGGCGACCCTGTGAAACCTCATCTCGACTGGTCGAAAAACATTCCATGGCGCAATCCGAGCGAAGACGAGGAACGCGCTATCGAGAGTGTGTATCGCATCAACCCCATCACTGGCGTGAAGGAACTCGACCCCACTCAGATGAACTATCGCTACGAAATCTATAATATGACTGAGGCCGTGAAGCGCAAGCACCGTCTCGACCCTGCCACTCGCGACTACAACACCGACCACGCAGTGCCCACCGATGTGCCTGTCATCAGCAAAGACACTGCCTACATCGACGATGATGGCCGCATCGTGCGCCAGACCGTGAACCGTCCGCTCTCCGGTCAATGGGATTTCGTGAACACCTATATCGTGAACGTGTTCCCCGACACCACTTGCTGGGTGAACGACTTCGACAACGCCTACAATGAGCCGTATGTGCGCATGTACTTCGCCAACGGCAACTACAACAACTACCCCGTGGTGGGTGTGAGCTGGGAGCAAGCCAACGCATTCTGCAACTGGCGCACCGAGTTCCTCCGCAAGTCGCTCGGCAAGGAAGGCGTGTATGTGGAGCCATACCGCTTGCCCACCGAGGCTGAATGGGAATTTGCGGCACGCGCAGGTGTGAACAAGAACAAATACCCATGGGAGGGCGATTTGCCACTCACCGAAGACGAAGGGTGCTTCTATGCCAACTTCAAGCCACAGGAGGGCAACTATGTGAAAGACGGCAGCATAGTGTGCGCGCCCGTAGGCACCTACGAGCCCAACGACTTCGGGCTCTTCGACATGGCTGGCAACGTGAGCGAATGGACCTCTACCGCCTACACCGAGAGCATCGACCGCATGACCAGCGACCTCAACCCCGAATACCGCTACAATGTGGCGAAGGACGACCCTTACAAGATGTCGCGCAAGATTGTGCGTGGTGGCTCGTGGAAAGACGTGGCACACAACATTCGCGCCGACCTCCGCATGTGGGAATACCAAAACGAGCAACGCTCTTACATCGGTTTCCGCTGCGTGCGCTCAAAGGTGGGCTACACCAAGGTGAAAAGAAAGAAAAACTAATCAAAAAAATCAAAGCAAATACAGATTTTCCAATCAATTACACATAAGGGATTATGGGAAAAATTAAGAAATATAAAAATGTGATTGAACGCTTCCTTTCGGGTGAAACCGGTCAGCGTTTCTTCAACTTTGCCTACAGTATTGGTGCGGCAGTCGTAATCTTGGGTGCGTTGTTCAAGATTCTTCACCTCGAAGGTGGTAACGAAATGCTCACCATCGGTATGGGTACGGAAGTATTGATGTTTATCCTCACCGCTTTCGACCGTCCCGAGCACGATTATAAATGGGAGCAGGTGTTCCCCGTTCTCGCTTCTGGCGACCCCGACGACCGTCCCGACTTCGCAGGTGGCGGCAACATCGTGATTGGCGGTGGCGCAGCGGCGCAGGTTCCTGCACAGCAAGGCGTGACCGAAGCCGAGGCTAAGGCTGCTGTGGGATTGCCACAGGGCATTGACCTCACCGAGGAGGATTCTCGCTCGCTGAGTGAAAGCATCGCTAAAATGGCAGCCGCAAGCGACCAGTTGAGCCGTATAGCTGAACTCACCGACGCCACTCAGCAATATTTGAGCCAAATGGCTGGCATTTCAGAGCAGATGCAGCGACTGAACGAAACCACCACCGCGCTCAACCAAGTGTCGGAAACGCTGCTTGGCAGCTATCGCGCTATTACCGAAAACAGCGAGAGCATCACCCAAAGCAGCACCGGCTATGTGGAGCAGATGGAAAACCTCAACCGCAACATTGGCGGTCTGAACACCATCTACGAAATTCAGCTCAAGAGCATTTCCTCACAGCTCGACAGCATCGACCGCGTGAACCGTGGTTTGAAGGATATTCGCGACATGTACGAGAAATCGGCAGCCGAAAGCGCACACTACTGCGACGAGACCGAAAAGATGGCTCGCTACATGAAGCAACTCAACAGCGTGTATGAAAAAATGATTAAGGCAATGACCGTGAACATGTATCGCCCAATGGGTGGTATGCCTGGCGTTGACCTTAATGATGATAATGATAACTCTAACGAATAAGCATGGCAAACGCTAAAAACCAGACGGTGGGCCACATGTCGCCACGTCAGAAGATGATCAATTTGATGTACATCGTTCTGACCGCCATGCTTGCCTTGAATGTGTCGAGTGATGTGCTCAGTGGGTTCCGCCAAGTGCAACAGGGGCTCTCGCGCACCAATCGCACACTCACCGCGCGCAGCCAGATGATGTTTGAGCAAATTCAAGCATTCTACAACAAATATCCAAAGCAGGGCCGTCAGTGGCTGGATTTGGGTATGCAGGTGCGCAACACCACCGACAGTCTGTATGATTATATCGAATCGTTGAAGGTAGATATTGTGAAGCAGTGCGATGGTCCGCAAGGCGATGTGAACCACATTGAAGCCGAAGACAACCTCGACGCTGCCGCCCAGGTGATGCTGCCTCCAACAGGTAAGAAGGGCGCACAACTGCGCACCCGCATTGAGCAATACCGCACATTCATCTTGGGAATGCTCGACAATCCCGATGCACAGAAGAATGTGGAGGAAGCGCTCTCTACTGCAAATGTGAAAACAAGCGAGGGAACGAAACGATGGGAGGAAAGCCTCTTTGAGGGTATGCCAGCCATTGCCGCTATCACACTGCTCTCGAAGTTGCAAAACGATATCCGCTTCGCCGAAGGCGTGGCGCTCGGCTCCATGATTTCCAACCTCGACACTGGCGAACTGCGCGTGAATCATTTCGACGCGTTTGTGGTGCCTGAATCGAAGATGGTGATGCGTGGCAGCAAATATTCTGCCGAGATTGTGATGGCAGCCATCGACACCACAGCGCGCCCACGCGTGTTTGTGAACGGCAGCCAAATCAAGGGCAGCCACTACGAGGTGGCGACCGGCAGCACCGGCAAATTCGAGTTCTCCGGCTTTATCGAGGTTACGGCGCGTGATGGTAGCGTCACCAAGCGCGACTTCAAATCGTCGTACACCGTGATTGAGCCATTGGCTACCGTTTCTGCCACTATGATGAACGTGTTCTACGCCGGTATCGACAACCCTGTGTCAATTGCTGTGGCAGGCGTGCCTCAGCAGTCGATTCAAGCCACAATGACCAATGGCTCGCTCACCAAGACCGCTAAAGGTTGGGTGGCTCGCTCATCGGCAATAGGCAGCGAGTGTACGATTAGCGTGACTGCCGAAATCGACGGTCAGCGCACCAATGTGGGCACCACCAGTTTCCGCGTGCGTAAGTTGCCCGACCCAATGCCATTTATCACCTACACCGACGGCAACGGCCATCGAGCCAGTTATAAGGGTGGCAAGCCTTTCTCTAAAGGCACACTCCTGGCAGCCAAGGGACTGGATGCGGCTATCGACGACGACTTGTTGAAAATCGACTTCCGTGTGGTAAGTTTCGATATGGTGCTTTTTGACCAGATGGGCAACGCCATGAGCGAACGCTCGTCGGGCTCAAACTTCTCACCACGCCAGCGTGAGGCTATGAAGCAGATGCGACACGGCAAGCGCTTCTACATCTCGCGCGTGAAGGCCACCGGCCCCGACGGCGTGACTCGCGACATCGCACCAATGGAAGTGATTGTGAATTGATAATTTTTTAATCAGATAATATTTATATATAAACTTTAGATATGAAGTTTCTCAAAGTAATCATTGCCGTGGTGGCTATCGCTTGCACTGCCTCTGTTGCACAAGCACAGGTGGTGAAAAAGACCGCAGTCACCGCTGCGAAGAAGGCTCAATCGCAAGTTTCAACGCGTCAGCAATCGTTCTACGAGGTGCCGGAGCCAAGCGATGCCGACTTGCAGTGGATGAAAATCGTGTATCGTGAGATCGACCTCACCAAGGGCAAGAACGCGGCACTCTATTATCCCGAAGAGCCAAATGAAGATGGCGAAAGTTTGTTCTACATCATCATGCGCCATGTGGCTAACGGCGACATCTCTGTGTATGAGTGGCTCGACGGTCGCGAAATGTTTACCGACACTTACAAGTATAAGGTTAGCAACATGCTCGACCGCTTCCACATTCTCTACGCTCACGCCAAGGGCAGCACCGAAAAGGTGCCTAAATACGTGATTGAGAATGCCGACATTCCAGGCAGTGAGGTGCTGAGTTACTACATTATTGAAAAATGGGAGTTCGACACCCGTAGCAATAAAATGCGTAGCCGTGTGGATGCCATCTGCCCTGTGCTGCACCGTGAAGACGAGTTTGGCGTGGTGCAAAAGTGGCCTATGTTCTGGGTGAAGCTCAACGACATTCGCCCCTACATCGCACAGCAATTTGTGTTTACCGACAACGACAACAACTTGCTCCGCTACAACCTCGACGACTTCTTCAAACTCAATATGTATAAGGGCGACATCTATAAGGTGAAGAACCTGCGCAACCAAACCTTGCGTATGCAATTCCCCGACGATAAGGCATACAAGCACGCGCAAGACAGCATCGAACGCCGTTTGCGCCAGTTCGACAAGGGATTGTGGGTGCCATCACGCGAAGAGCTCCAGGCTCAGAAGGAAGCCCGCGAGAAGGCAGAACGTGAAGCCGAAGGCGCCGACGATGAAGAAACCACAGCAGCAGAGGAGCAGAAGTCGGTGAAGAAATCCTCCACCAAGCGTGGCGCAAAGTCCACCAAGAAGGCTACTGTGAAAAAGGAAAAGAAGCAGAAAGTGGCAAAGGTGAAAACCCGCACGGTGAAGTCGAGCGGTGGCGCAGTAAGAAGCGTCCGCAACCGTAAGCGCTAACCTCTTGCTCACACAGATCCCACTTTGATGGGGGATTAGGCTCACACAGATCCCACGGATCTCACGGAAATTTTTGTTGGTGGGAAATCTCACAGAATTATGTGGGAAGGTCTCACACAGATTCAACAGATTCAACAAAAATAATTATTCGTGAAATTCGTGGGATTCCTGTTTTTTAAAATCTGCCACAAATTATCACAAATTTCCACAAATTCAAAATTCCCACAAATTCATCCACTCGGAGAATTTGTGGGAACCTTGTTAATCAGAGCACTCAGAGCACTCGGAGTAATCTGACACTCCAATTACCACCAGCCTCTGTGAGATTTAACGCCCTCAAAAGCAAAACCTGTGGGATCTGCTTTCTATGTTAATTTCCAAATTTTTTGTTGAAAAAATTAGTCCATAGCGTATC
>ERZ827496.456-NODE-456-length-58251-cov-7.079301_pt1 | contig 58251 bp, 84 predicted proteins | sample MGYA00519769_ERZ827496 | MGnify/ENA primary metagenome ERZ827496 (study PRJEB31778, sample SAMEA3449327) | human gut metagenome | biome: human gut; feature: human-associated habitat; material: faeces | place: United Kingdom | collected 2010/2012 ...
AATGGCAACAATAGCAATAAAAGAAGGAGATTATGAAAAAGCAAAAGAAATAGGAGAAAAATTTAGAGATCATGCACAAATCCAATCTCAAATGGTAACAATAGCAATACAAGAAGGAGATTATGAAAAAGCAAAAAAAATAGGAAAAAAGTTTTTAAACGATGAAGTAATTCGATTACAAATAGAAAAAATAGAAAAGAAATTAAAGAAATATAATGCATTATGTAAAGAAAACAAAGAAAAAGTAGAATTATTAAATAAAATAAAAACAAAATTATATTATGAATTAGAGGAAATTGATTTACAAGAAATATTACAAAATAAAGAATTAACAGAAAAACAAAAATTATATGTTGCACTTGCTATAAATGAAAAAAGAAAAAATGTAAAAAATATTAAAGAGTTAGCAAACAAATATAAAGATAGTGATGAAATCAAAAATATTAATATTATTTTACAAAGAACTCAAAGTAAGAAAAAGAAAATTTTTGATTGGGGAATTTATGATGTGTGTTTAGGATGGGAATTGGACGAAAATTTAAAAAATAAATATGAACAAAATAAGAAAAAACAAAAGGAAAATGGAATAACACAAAGGGAAGAAAAACTTAGAACACAAAAACACAAGGAAGAAGAACAACAACAAGAACGAAAGAAACAAAACAAAGTTAGAGAACAAATTATAAAAGAAAAGTATAATGTGCATACAAATAAAAAAATATCTGACAATAATATACAAAAACCAAAGGTACAACAATTTTTTAAAAGCGAGTTAAAACATGAAGAAAAACATAAAAACAATAATGATTTTAAAAAAGAATTAAAAGTACAAGTTCAGCAAGACACAGCAAAGATAAAACAACAACATGAAGAAATACAACAAAAATATATTTATACTGAAGTAATGAAATATCTTATAGAAAAAAAGAAGTTAATATATGTAAAAATGCAATCAACAGACTTAGAAAAGCAAAGAGAAGGAATATCACAATGGGATAAATTGGATGATTTAATAGAAAAAATAAAAGAATTAAAAGAAAATGAAGACTACATGAAAAATATTAATGAAAGAGTTACAAGATTAAAAGAAAAAGAAGAAAATCAAATTAGGAGGTAAATTAAAAATGGATAAGAAATTAAATGACAAGTACAATCCACAAGATTTTGAAGAAAAACTATATCAAGAATGGGAAGAAAAAGGATACTTCAAACCAAGTATGGACAAAACAAAAGAAAGTTACTGTATAATGATGCCACCACCAAATGTAACAGGAAAATTACACATGGGACATGCATTAGATGACACAATTCAAGATATTTTAATAAGATTTAAAAGAATGCAAGGATACAACACACTATGGCTTCCAGGTTCAGACCATGCAGCAATTGCGACAGAAGTAAAAGTTGTTGCTAAAATGAAAGAGGAAGAAGGCTTAACAAAAGCTGATATTACAAGAGAACAATTCTTAGAAAGAGCATGGGCTTGGACTAAAGAATATGGTGGAACAATTAAAAAACAACAAAGAAGATTAGGATGTTCATGTGACTGGGATAGAGACAGATTTACTATGGATGAGGGACTATCAGAAGCAGTTTTAGAACAATTTATCCAATTGTATAATAAAGGATTAATTTATAAAGGTAAAAAAATGATAAACTGGTGTCCATCATGTCATACAACAATTTCTGATGCAGAGGTTGAATATGAGGACGAACCATCACACTTATGGCATATTAGATATCAAATTGCAGGTGAACCAGACAGATATATTATAGTTGCAACAACAAGACCTGAAACAATGCTTGGAGACACAGCAGTTGCAGTACATCCAGATGATGAAAGATACAAAGATTTAGTAGGTAAAAAATGTATCTTACCAATTATGAACAAAGAGATTCCAATAATTGCAGACGAATTTGTTGAAAAAGAATTTGGAACAGGATGTGTTAAAATAACACCAGCTCATGACCCAAATGATTATCAAGCAGGACTAAGACACAACTTAGAAATTATAGAAGTATTTGACGATAGTTCAATTATGGGAGATTTAGTTCCTGAATATAAAGGAATGCCAGCAATAGAAGCTAGAAAATTAATTGTAGAAAAATTACAAGAACTAGGAAACTTAGTTAAAATTGAAGATTATACGCACAATGTTGGAAAATGCTACAGATGCCATAGCACAATAGAACCAAGAATTTCAGAGCAATGGTTTGTATCAATGAAAGACTTAGCAAAAAGAGCAGCAGATGCAGTTAGAAAGACGCAAGTAAAATTTGTACCAAAAAGATACGAAAAAATGTATTTTAACTGGTTAGATAATATCCAAGATTGGTGTATATCAAGACAATTATGGTGGGGGCACAGAATTCCAGTATATTATTGCGACGAATGTGGACATATACATGTAGCAAAACAAATGCCTGAAAAATGTGAAAAATGTGGTTCTAGTAAATTACATCAAGACGAAGACTCACTAGATACATGGTTCAGTTCAGCATTATGGCCATTCTCAACATTAGGTTGGCCAAATACAGAATCAGAAGACTACAAAACATTTTATCCAACAAATGTATTGGTAACAGGATATGATATCATAACATTCTGGGTATCAAGAATGATGACACAAGGCTTAGAACTAACAGACAAAAATCCATTTAAAGATGTTGTAGTACATGGAATTGTAAGAGATTCGCAAGGAAGAAAAATGTCAAAATCATTAGGAAATGGAATTGACCCAATTGAAATAATTGACCAATATGGTGCAGACGCATTAAGATTTTCAGTACTTTCTGGAACAACAATGGGAAATGACATCAGATATATGCCAGAAAAACTAGAACAAGCATCAAACTTTGCAAATAAAATTTGGAATGCTGCTAAATTCATAATAATGAATACACCAGATGAAGAAAAAGTAAAAGAATTTTGTCACAAAGTATATAATCACGAAACAAAAACATATAACCCAGATTTATTAACAATAGAAGACAAGTGGATACTAAATAAATTAGACAAATTAGTAGCAGACATCACAAGAAATATTGAAAATTATGATTTAGGAATTGCAATTGACAAAATTTATAACTTCATCTGGAACGAATTCTGTGACTGGTATATCGAAATGGTTAAAACAAGAATTTATAGCGAAAATGAAGAAACAAAAGTTGCTGTAAGTGACATATTAAACCATGTATTTGGAACATCACTAAAATTATTACATCCATTTATGCCATTTGTAACATCAGAAATATACGACAAATTAGTAAAATACAATGAAGCAGACTTAATAGTATCAAAATGGCCAACAATAAGAGAAAAATTTGCATTTGATGATGAGGAACAAACAGTTGAAAAAATAAAAGAAATTATTACAGAAATAAGAAACGTAAGAGCAAACATGAACATACATCCATCAAAAAAATCAGAATTAATATTTGTAACAAAAAAATATGAAAATGAAATTTGGGAAGCAAAAGACTTTATCTTAAAACTAGGACTTGGAGAGAAAATAGTAGTTCAAAAAGACAAAGCAGGAATACCAGAAAATGCAATAAGTATCCTAAAAGATGGAATTGAATTATATATGCCACTTGAAGATTTAGTTGATATGGAAGAAGAAAGAAAGAGATTAGAAGAGGAAAAAACTAGACTTGAATCAGAAGTTGCAAGATGTGAAAAAATGCTTTCAAATCCAGGATTTGTAAACAAAGCACCAGAAAAGAAAATACAAGAAGAAAAAGACAAACTAGAGAAATACAAAGATATGCTTGCTAAGGTAGTAGAAAGACTAAAATAAAAATTTGAAAAATTTTGGATGACGATGAGCGAACGAAGTGAGCGAAAGGAGAAAAATAATGGAAAATATTGATAAAATATATGAGTTACTTGACAGCATAGAAGTAACAAAAGAAAACAGCATAGAAATAGCAAATATAAGACAATTATTAGCAAAAAAGAATTTTTTAGAAGCACTTAGCAGAATGAGAGAATTAAAAGACAAAGAAGAAAAAGCCAAAATAGAAGAACAACAATTTCTAGAATTTGGACCAGAAGAGGAAGAAGAAGAAGGAACATATCCACAACAATTAAGTAATCCTCAATTAGAAACAATTTTTATTGGAATGTTATTGGATAATCCAAAATTAATTTCTAAATATTACTTTGTATTTGACGACTGCGTTTTTGAAGACCCAGAAATGTTAAATATATATAAGAGTGTATTATTTAACGAAGGGTCAAAATATTCATCAGAAAAAGCAAAGGACAAATTTAACTTTGCAAAAGACTCAGAAGCGGTATATGAGTTAAAAAATAAATTAAGAAAAGATGTAAAAGGAAAGGATTACAATATTGAAAAAGTATATGATGAATTAAAGAAATTATTTATACTTAGAAAAGCATATACTGAAACACCAGAAAGAAATGTACAAGAAAAAATAGTTGAAATTACAGATTACACTCTATATGACAAAATGTCACCCGAAGAAATTGAAGACACAATTGAACAAGTTAGAGTAACACAAAAATTCAAATCTGCAGTTTTAAGTGATGGACTTGTAAACTTCTTAGAAAGTGGAGAAAATGAATTAGCAAATGGTTTATCATATCCATTCCCAGTGTTAACTGAGGTATTTAAAGGAATAAGAAAAGGCGAAACAATGGCATATGCAATGCCATCAAACAATGGTAAAAGTAGGTTAACAATTGATATTGCAGCATACACAGCACTTGTACACAAAAAGAAAGTTCTAGTAATATCAAATGAAATGTCAGAAGAAAAAATGAAATTATGTTTAATTACAACAATTATAAACAACCCAGAAATTCAAAAAATTCATGGACAAGACGTACATGTTTCAGAAACAGAATTACTAGAATTCAAATTTAGACCTGAACATAAAAAAGATGCCAAACTTGATGAACATGGATATGTTCTAAAAGAAGAAGGAGAAACACAAACACAATTTATAAAAAGATTATCTGAAATATCAACAGAATTTAACAAAACAATAAAAGCGATAGACTGGGCTAGTAAGCAAATAGATAATTCAATATATTTTATTAATATTACAGACCATACAAATGACGAACTAAAAAAAGTAATTATAAATTATTATTACAAAGAACATATTGAATATGTATTTTATGATACACTAAAAACTGATACAAGCAATATTGGAAATCCAGAAGAAATCAAGAAAACAGCAACAATACTTTCAAACTTAGCACAAAACTTCAATATCTTTATATGTTCTTCACTACAGTTAGCAGAAAATGCAACATCACCTATCAATTTGGATGTTAACGACCTAGCTGTTAGTAGAACTGTAAAAGAGGTTTTAGATACTTTATGTTTGTTTAAGCAAATAACAAGAGAACATTTAGACGAATATGAATATTCTTTGAAAGAAGTAGATACTAAATTTTTTGATTTGGAAAAATCAGAAAATCCTGATGTTAGATATTATGCTTGTGTTGTTGATAAGAACAGAGCAGGTGCTAAACCTAAATTGGTATTTAAAATTAATCTTGCTTATAATAGTTGGGAAGAACTTGGATATTTAAGATTAAAACAAAAATAGAAAAATGAATAGGGTCTTATAAATATTGAAAAATAATATTTATAAGACCTTTTAAATTGGAGCAATTCCGAAACAGGTATTCGAAAAAGTGACATACTTGTTTCAAGCTCTTTTATATAATTCGATTTATTGATTATACTCTAACATAAATTAATAAAAATATCAAGACATACGGTTTATATTAAATATAATAAACACAAAAGAACACTCTTAAATACAAGAGTGCTCTTTGAAGAGAGAATTATTATTATTTTACGACTTTCAGCTTACCAGCAGACACTGTCATCTTTCCTGCATGTGTTAACAGGGTAATCATCTCACCGTTGATTGCATATACAGATAACTTTTTACCATAGAACTCATTATAAGGATTGACGACCTTTACAAGACACCCCTTTCTGAGAATTCTAGGCTGAATCTTATTATCCGAAGAGCAAAGTAGACCTGCACCTCTGCATATGAAAGATCCGTCTGCCTTCTGGAGAATATAGACATCCCTGTAGCCATTACATCTGCTAAAGACCATTAAAGTCTCGTTTTCCCGTCTTATATCTTTTACATAAATTCTCTTCATTGTCTTTACCTCCAAAAAATTTTTACTTTGATGTTATTAATTTTGCAAACACAAGGTTTACTATTATATAGTTTCTTGAACCATATATATTTATATTGTACCATATTATGTTGATTTTGTCAAAACATCAGTTTCGTCAAATGCTATTAAACACACATAATCCAATCTGATTTTGTTCTTCCTTACTTAATTCAGTAATTTTAGCAACAATCATTAAAATATATTTAGGAATATTTAAATTTTGTCTATATTCTTCATCAATTTCTTTTATTCCTGCATCTTTATATACTTTGTATATCTCAAAATCTTTATAATGGCATAATTGTCTTAATTTTTCTTCTTGTTCTCCTAAACTAAAGCCTTCTCTTGCTTGGTCTTCTGTACTCACACGAATATAAATTCCTGCAACATTCTTTTTTAAATCTACTTCTTCCATTAAAATACCTCCAATAAACATAAAAGTGCTAGAAAGCCTTTGCTAACTAACACTTAATAATTTCTATTATATAAAATTTGTTGTACCTGCTGAAACAATAAGTACTTTTAGTGTTAGTTAATCATTGATAATTTCTCGTAATCTTGATAATGGATATTTATTTGCTAAATTATTTATGTAAAAATACTCGTGTTCATTAAAGAAAAGATAAATTTTATCTTTAATAACAGCAGTATGTGGCTCTACATAAGCAATATTAGTCTTTTCAACCATTCTAAGATTACCATTTGTTATCTTTGGTTCACAATTACTAAAAGTGCAAGCCCATTTAATTTTTGAATTTAATTCTTCGTTTATTACTATTTTTCTTTTAATTGTGCTTATCATATCACAAAAACCTCCTTTTTTCAATATGTTGAGGCTTTTTTCTGTCTTTTACTTATAAAAACGACAAAAAAATAAGCCGACTAAATCGACTTATATTCTGTGAAATGATATTCACTTTCTGCTTTCTTGAACTCTAGTATTATCAAGACTTTCAAAGAGTTCGACGAAAACGCATTATGGAGCCAATAAGCAGAATCGAACTGCTGACCTACGGGTTACGAATCCGTTGCTCTACCAACTGAGCTATATTGGCGAATACTCACTTTTATTGATATGTGTATCGCTTTGACAACTTTTTCAATTTTATTTTTGTTGTCTATTTTGTCTATTTTGTACAACTTTTCCATAAAAATGGTTGTCAAAAAGTTGTCAAATATTATAGCAAAATTATAATATAGAATTATTAAAAAATCAATAGGAAATGTTAAACATATTTGACAACTAATTATCGTTATTTTTTATATAATTATTTAATAGTTCATCAGCATTTTCTCTTTGTTCGTCTAAATGAGTATAAACTTCATAAACCATAGCGGCAGAAGAGTGTCCCATCAAGGCTTGCGCTTTTTTTATTTTAACATTAGCATAATATAGCATTGTACAATACGAATGTCTTAGTTGGTGGCATGTAAAACTTATTTTCTTTTCTTGATTTTTATTTATACCATATAAAAAACTTTCTAAATGTCTTCTTACTGCAACATCTGTTAACATTTTGCCATCTTTTTCTTTAGTGAACAATAATCCATTTTTAGAATTATTTACTAAGTCAACAACCATATTATATATATTATCCAAAATTGGTATAGTACGGATTCTATTATTTTTAGTAGTTTTTACAATTGGTTGATTATGTAGAAGTACGACAGCCTTATTTATAGAAATGGTTTTATTTTTTAAATCAACATCATCAACAGTAAGTGGAATTATTTCTTCTTTCCTCATTCCTGTATAACGCATCAAAATAAAAAATGGGGCATATTTGTGTGTAGAACTAATAAGAATTTTATCTTCATCAATTGTCAAAGGTTTACGCTCATTTTTTATAACTTTTAGTGGCTTTATATTATTAGCAACATTTTTTAGTATTATATCATTATCAATTGCATCATTTAAAATTCTTTTGACATATGCTAATGTTTTATTTGCGGTTGTAGGAGTATTTTTCATATCTAAAAGTAATTGCTCAATATCATATTTTTTTATATCTTTAATTTTTTTAAAACCTAGAGAAGGGATAATATGATTATTAACTATAGAGGTGTATTCTTCAATAGTTCTTATTTCTTTGCTTGCAGAGTTTAATTCAATCCATTTAAGCGAAAATTCTTTCATTTTTACATTTTTTAGATCAGGTATTCCATTGTAAGAATTGTGCAAATATTCAATATATTTTTTATATAATTCTTTTTCATCTTTATCGTATAAATATTTATTTTTACCATTTGCAGTAATTTTTTTTACTAATCTACCGTCTTTTCTGACAGTATATTTCATATCTTTATATTGTGACATAATTCCTCCTTAAAAAATAAGATAAGTATATTAACTTATCTTTAGTAAATAATTCCATATTTATCTTCATAAAATTTTATAGCATTGCTCATATATTCGATTGTAACTTCAAAATAATCTGCCAGACTATAAACTGTATTGATTCCGATTTTTAATGGCTAATTTTAGCTTTTCAAAAGGAATTAGTACATAATAACTCCATTTCTTAGCCCTGTATTCTTGTTTATTAATTAAAGTTGTGTCAGTACAGTTAATTGAGTATGTTGCGTCTTGATAGTAATGACCTAATTCTTCTGATAAAGTTTCTTTTTCAATATATGAGTTATCTATATTTGTATAATTTAATGCAATGGCATTTATTTTATCTATATTTATAAAACAACCATAAGCATCTTCTATATAGTAATCATAAATTTTGATATGTTCTTTTTCCGCTAAATCATATAAATTATTTAGATTCATTATTTTTATCTCCAATATCTTTTTTATTATCTTTTAAAACTACCTCTAATAAAACTTTTATTTGCTGCCTTTGAGCTTCGCTAGGTGGGTTGTAATCCTTCATATTAAATCCTATTTTGGCTAGTCCTAGTGGATCTTCTTGCTGTTCTGGATTTCTTACATCTGACTTACATAATAGAAAATCTGTTGAAACATTATAATATTTAGCAAGTTTTAAAATTGTATCAGGGGTCATATCCCTTTTTTCTGTTTCATAATTAGATATAGTTTGTATTGTTACATTTAAATATTTTGCTATTTTTTCTAAACTTTCACCATTTTCGGTTCTTAAAAATCTTAGTCTATTCATAATATCATTTCCTTTACATAATATAATATATTATACAACAAATTGTTTAATTTGTAAACATATTGTAAATTTTTTTTCTTAGAGTGTCAACACTTTTAAACAAAATGTAAAAAAACTTTCAAAAAAGTATTGACATTCAACGAATTGTTTAATATAATGTGTTCAACAAATTGTTGAGGAGGTGCAAAATGAAAAAGAGAACATTAAAAGATTTAAGAGAAGATAAAGATTTAACACAAGAACAAGCCGCAAAGATATTAACCATAACAAAAGAGTATTTATCAATGCTTGAAAATGGCTTTAGAAATCCAAGTGATACTCTTAAAGAAAAAATGGCGAAATTATATAGTTGTAATATAGTAGATATTTTTTTAGCTATTAATTCAACAAAACGTTTAAAAAAATCTTGCAAAGCTATTGGCAAATAAAATAATCAAATAGGAGATGAGAAGATGTTGAGTGATGAACAAATAGAAAAAGAACAGACAGAGAGCAAGTCTGAATGTTCTATAAATACACCACAAGAAGTTTTAAATAATATTATTTCTGATTCTTTAGCCACTGATGATAAGCATAAAGTAAATTAATATTACAATTTAAAATTTCGGTTTCAAAGGTTTCTAAAAATTCAGAAGTTTTTTTAGGAGTAGAAAAATCAAATTGCATTTTACCTGTTTTAGTTTCTACTAATTTTTGAAAATCACCATTTAGGTAAGACTGTATGAAATTTTGAAAATCTTTATCCATAATAATCACCTCACTTTCACTAAAAGTTAGGTAGATTATACAACTAAATAACATAAAAGACAATAAATAGAGCGAAAGGAGATGATAAAAATGCCAGCAACGAAGTTACAAGAACGAGCGAGAGTTAAATATGTAACACCAAAACAGTTTATGGAGCAATACAATTTAAGTAAATCGCAAGCATATAAGATATTAGCAAGACCTGAAATGCAGGAAGCAAAAATTAAAACTGGAGAAAAATTAATAAGAATAAATTTAGATCGAGCATTTGAAATTATGCAACAGATATTTAGTTAGAAAGAAGGTAAAAACAAATGAAAAGAAAACTAGATACAAATAAAATATACAACTTTATTGGACGAGCAGTAGTTTATAGCAGTTTATATATAGCAACAGTGGGATTTACAGTGTGGGCTTTTTGTCAAAATACGATTTATTAGGAGGATAACAAATGGAAACAGCAAGACCAAGGGGAACAGATAATGCAAAAGTAATAAAAGTTATACAAACAAAATCTTTAATTGGGAGAGGAACACCAAAAGACCCAGCAAGATATGTTTATCAATACTGGGATTTTAAAGGAAAGCTATTAGCAAGTTGCGACACATTAGATGATGTTATTGATTAGAAGATTTCTTTTGAGACATTTTGTTATCAGCAATATTAGAAATTTCTAAAAATAATTGTTCTTCATCATGACGAGTAATATACCATTTATCAATTAGTAATTCAATAAGCTTTAACAATTTTTCTGCTTCGCCAGAGTCAACTTCAACAATGGTATTTATATCACTTTCCATGTGGGCACCAATGTTACCTATTTTTCGTACAGAATCGATTGCTTTCCATTGAGAAGAAGTAACTTTATTCTGTAATTCATTAATAGCATCAGCAAGTTTAGGTTTTTTAATATTCCAAAAATCTCTAATCATACCTTGCAGACATCTACGAGAAAGAGTTGCAGAAGCTTTTGGACTCAAATTTACTATTGAATAGGCTTCTTCGTAATCATCACGAATTGCCTTTGGAATATAATCAGGATATTGTTTAGCAGAAGATGTTGGGTTTACTAATACACGAAATGGTTTTTTAAATCCTTTACCTAAACTTGATGCGATAACACTGATATTTTCACATTCAGGACATTTATACATATCTATTGATATACAATCAGTAGTAGTGAAGTAACCACCACCATTCATATTGAAACCATGACCTATCTCATGAGAAAAAGAAGGGTAACTAACATGATGAGTATCATCTGTAACAGGCAATGTTATTCCACAAAATGGACAATTATAACTAGACATAAAAATACACCTCACTTTCGAGGGTATTATACAATAATTTACAAAATTTTACAAGAAAGGAGTTGAAGAATAATGATATTTGGAATGTGTTTTGGATTTTTGTTAGGAGCATTAGTAATAAATTTATATTTAAAAGATGCAGAAGAAACAAACGAGTTATTAAAGAAAACAATAAACAATTTAGAAGACGATATAGATTTAGCAAATTCAAAAATTGAAAATAGAGACAGAATACTTAATGATTATCAAGAAGAAAATGTAATATTACTAAATAATTCAGCAGAGTTAAGAGCCAAAATAACAGATTTAGAAAACAACATAGAATTATTAGTAAATAACTTATCAGACGAAAATAAAGAACTAATTTCAGACTACCAATCACAAAATTAGTTCGAGTATAAATACATATAAAAGCTACTCTACTATTAGTATAACACTAATTTGTAGAGTTGTCAAAGGAGAATAAAAATGGAAACATTAGAACAATTAGAACACAGATATTTTTTATTAGAAATGCAAGACAAATGGGACAGTGAAGATTATAAATATGCAAATGAATTAAAAGAAAAAATTAAAAAATTGAAAGGAGAAAATTAAATGATAAAGGACTTAATAGAAGTAAAGCAGCTACCTGTAATAGAGGAACAATTAAGAAGTGTAAGTACAGTTATAGATGAAAGAGTGAAAAATGCAACAAGTTTAGTATGTACAGAAGAGTCAGTAAAAACAATAAAAGAAATAAGAGCAGAATTAAATAAAGATTATAAAGAATTTGAAAACAAAAGAAAATTAGTAAAAGAACAAGTATTAAAACCTTACAATGATTTTGAAAATGTCTATAAAGAATGTATATCTGATAAATTTAGAAATGCTGACATAATTCTAAAAGGAAAAATAGATAATGTTGAAAATGAATTGAAATCAAAAAAAGAAAAAGAAATAAAAGAGTATTTTGAAGAATATAAAACATCAAACAATATTGGTTTTATTACATATGGACAAGCAAGAATAAATGTAACATTATCAGCAAGTATGAAAAGTTTAAAAGAACAAGCAAAACAATTTATTGACAAAATAGTGGATGATTTAAAACTAATTGAAACACAAGAGCATAAAACAGAAATATTAGTTGAATATAAACAAACATTAAATGTATCACAAGCAATAACAAGTGTGACAAATAGATTTAAGGCTATTGAAGAAGAAAAGAAAAAAATAGAAAAAGAAAAAGAACTTCAAAAATTTGTTGTTGATACTGCAAAAGAGTCAGATAAGTATAGTGAACAAATAATATTAAATGCACCAGTTACAGAAGAAAAGCAAGAAGAAATATTAACATTAAAATTTACAGTAAAAGGAACAAGAACAAAGTTAAGAGAATTAAAACAATTTTTAGAAAGTGGAGGTTACGATTATGAGTAATGAAGTACAAAAAAATAATGAATTAATGGTCAAATTTGATATTGACGGAAATGAAATAAAATTAACACCAAGTATAGTGCAAGAGTATATAGTAGGAACAGATGCAAAAATAACAAATCAAGAATTTAAATTATTTACAGAACTTTGCAAAGTTAGAAAATTAAACCCATTCTTAAGAGAAGCATATTTAATTAAATATAAAGCAGGAGTACCAGCACAATTAGTTGTAGGAAAAGATGCAATACTTAAAAGAGCTGTATTAAATCCAAATTATGACGGAATGGAAAGTGGAATCATAGTCCAAAAAGAAGATGGAAGTGTAGAAGAAAGACAAGGAACATTTAGATTAGGAAATGAACAACTTGTAGGTGGTTGGGCTAGGGTATTTAGAAAAGACTGGACACATCCTACATATTCAAGTGTAAGTTTTAATGAAGTAGCACAAAAAACAGGACAAGGACAATTAAATTCAAACTGGGGAAGCAAAGGAGCAACAATGGTTGAGAAAGTTGCAAAAGTAAGAGCATTAAGAGAAACATTTGTTGAAGATTTAGCAGGAATGTATGAAGCAGAAGAAATGCAACAAGAAATTCCACAACAAGAACCTATTGAGGTACAAGCTGAAATAGAAGAACAAACAGAAAATACAAAAGAGGTATCAATGAATGAACTATAAAATTATATCAAGTTGTAGTACAGGAAATGCAACAATAATAAAAGACATAATTTTAATAGATTGTGGAGTTACATTTAAAAAATTAGAGAAGTATTATAAGAAACTAAAAATAGTACTTCTTACACACATACATTCAGACCATTTCAAAAAAGAAACAATTAAGAAATTGGCACAAGAAAGACCAACATTAAGATTTGCTTGTTGTGAATGGTTATTAAAACCACTTTTAGAATGTGGAGTTGAAAGAAAAAATATAGATGTACTTCAAATTGGCACGAAATACAATTATAAGCTATTTAAAATAGTACCAATTAAATTATATCATGATGTACCACAATGTGGCTATAGAGCACTATTTAACGATTATAAAGTAATTTACATGACGGACACAAAAACAGTTGAAGGAATAAGTGCTAAAAACTATGACTTATATCTTGTTGAAGGCAATTATGACGAAGACGAGATAGAAGAAAGAATAAAAGAAAAACAACAAGACTGCAAATATGTATATGAATTTAGAGCAAAAGATAGTCATTTAAGTAAACAACAAGCAAGTGAATTTTTATTAAATAACATGGGAGAAAATTCAGAATATGTTTTAATGCATCAACATGTAGAAAGGTAACAAAAAATGGAATTTGAAAAATTATATATGTTCAACCCTTTTACAATTCAAAATGCAGATAGCAAACAAATAGCAGATACATATACAAAATTACAAAATGAATTAAAAGAAAGTCCTGAAACAGGATTTGAAATATCAAAAAATATAGAGATATATGCAAATATGAATTACTTAATAGGAGAGATGGTAGCAAGGATACAACAGGAATATGACACATTAAAAACTGATATTTCTATAGCAGAAAACAAACAAGTGTATATGCAAAGAAAACAATGGCAAGAAACTAATAAAGAAAAAGCACCAGCAATGAGTTATTTTGAGGCAATGGCAAAAGAATATGTAAAAGAAGATAGCAAGAAACTAGCAGAATTAGGGTCAAGACTATTTAGATTTAAAAAGGCATATGAGAGTATAGACAGTAAACAAAATGCTTTAAAAAAGAAAATAGAGGCGATTAGATATGAGATATAGCATATTAAATAATCTTGATAGATGTTTCTTTTGTGGAAGACCAGCCGAGTGTATTCATGAAGTTTACTTCGGTTCAGCAAATAGGCAAATTTCAATTGAGAATGGATTCTGCGTTGGTTTATGTCATAAAGAACATAATATGTCAAACAACTCTGTACATTACAATAGAAACATGGATTTAGAGTTAAAAAGAGTATATCAAAAAGAATATGAAAAAAATCATACAAGAGAAGAATTTATAAGATTAATAGGAAAAAGTTATTTAGATTAGACAACAGGGATAAGACAAAATAAAGTTTTATCCCTAATATTGTACGAAAGGAGAAAGAAAATGAAAGACCCTGCATTCTTATTTTATAGTAGTGATTTTCTTTCTGGAACAATGCTAATGTCTGATGAAGATGTTGGAAAATATATAAGACTACTTTGCTTACAACATCAGAAAGGTCATCTAAAAGAAAAAGAAATGTTAAATATTTGCAAAGAATTTAATGAAGATATATTTAGTAAATTCAAAAAAGATGAAGAAGGCAAATATTTTAATGAAAGATTAGAAGAAGAATCTAATAAAAGAAAAGCTTATTCAGAAAGTAGAAGAAATAACAGAAAGAAAAAAGAAGAAAAACAAACATATGAAAAAGATATGAAAAACATATGTAATTCATATGAAAAACATATGGAAAATGAAAATGCAAATATAAATGAAAATATAAATATAAATAAAAATAATAAAGTAAATGACAGTTGTATTAACGATTTACAAAATATTATTGATTTTTACAATGACAATATAGGACTGATAACACCTTATGGAATAGAAATATTATCCAGTTATGCAGAAGAAATGTCAAATGAGTTAATAATGTTAGCAATGAAAAAGTCTGTAGAAGCAAATAAAAGGACAATTCAATATATAAAAGCAATATTAAATAATTGGCAAAAAGCAGGAATAAAGACAGTACTACAAGCAGAACAAGAAGATGAACAGTTTAGAAAAAAATCAGAATTAGGAACAAGCGAAAGAGAAAAAGAACTGGAGGAATGGCTAAATGAATATAAGTGATTTTACAAAACAAATAAAAAAAATAGAAGTAGCTTATAATAAAAAATTTGATAAAGATGAAACGATTATGTGGTTTCAAGAATTTCAAAATATACCTGCAGAAGAATTTGAAAAAGCAATAGACTCAATAATTAAAACAAATAAATTTACGCCGAAAATAGCAGATATAAAAGCAAAAATAAGTGAAAATACATATAGATATTATTCAGAAGACCCATACAGACATTTATATAAAAATCTAGAATGGGGAGAATTTGTAGATTAAAGGAAGTGATAAACAATGAATACAATAACATTTAAAACAAGACACAAAAGTTATCAAGATATGTTAGAGCATTTAAGCATAAGACATAAACAAATATTAGAAATACTAAAAAATAAAGAAATGACAACAAGAGAAATAGCACAAGAATTATATAAAAGACATTATACAAATACAGCAGATGTTAATAATGCTAGACCAAGAATTACAGAATTAGAAAGTTTAGGATTTGTAACAACTGACAAAACAAAGAAATGTAGTATTACAAACAAAGAAGTTGCAGTATATAGAGAAACAACAGAAATTGAGAAAATGGTTGAACAAAATATGAACCATATTCCAAGAATTTAGGAGGTAGTTATGATAATAGTAAAACAAAATAAAGATATTGTAAATTTTTCTAGGGTATCAGAAATAAAAATAGTTGATTATGAAGCACAAAAGGAATCCTTGGAAAATAAGTTAGGAGATATATTTGTATCAGCTTTAATAGCAAATGTAGGAATAGATGATACGAAGCTAAGTGGATATGGAATATATGCATATTTTGAAAAAGATAATTGGAGTGTATTAGGAGAATACAAAACAGAAGAAAGAGCAAAAGAAGTATTACAAGAAATTGCACAAAAATTTTCAAGCTATTTGAAATTAGAAGGTGGACCAGCAATCTTACAAGGTCAAATAGATATACAACCTAATATATTTAATATTCCAAAAGTTTATGAAATGCCAGAGGACTAGCTTATGAAATATAATTATCCACCGTTAGAACGGTAAATGTGTAAAATGTAGAGGTTGTAATAGGCTTGAATTAGAAAACTTCAAACGGAGTTTGGAGATGTGAAAATTACATAGAAAAGGAGCTAAAGAAAAGTGAACAAATACAGAAATAAAAAAGTAATAGTAGATGACTACATCTTTGATAGCATTCAAGAAAGTAGAAGATACAAAGAACTAAAACTATTAGAAAGAGCAGGAACAATAACAGACTTAGAATTACAACCACGATTTCTGTTACAAGATAGTTTTAAGAAAAATGGAAGGACATTTAGAAAGATAGAATATGTTGCAGATTTTAAGTACATAGAAAACGGTAAAACAATAGTAGAAGATGTTAAAGGAATGCAGACAGATGTATTCAAATTAAAACATAAAATATTTGAAAAAGTTTATCCAGATTTAGAATTAAGAATAATCAAATGAAAGGAACATAAGAGATGATAGAAGTAAACGAATATGTGAGAACAGATTTAAAGTAGGTGAAGAAGATGAATAAATATAAAAAAGTATCTAAAGAAGAGGTTCTTGAAATGTTTTATGATTTACAAACTAAATTCTGGAAAGCAGGGTGTTGGATAGACGGAATTTCAGTTCAGTTTTTAGCACATAGAATGGAAACATCTATATATCAGATAAGAAAAGCCTATAAACAATTAGCAGAAGAAGGATACTTAAAATTAGAGAAGGTTCCAACTGCTTTTGAGGAATATGATAATGGTTTATATTGTGAAGCTATTCCATATTTATTTTGTAATGTTTATACTTTAACAAATAAAGCCAAGAACAAATTTGAAAAAATAGGAGGAGAATAGATATGTTAGTACCAATAGTCGATATGAAAGAATTTGAAAAAATTGGATTTAAAAAATGTAAAAAGCCTTATGATAGTTGTTATTATCTATGCTTTTCAAGAGGAATACAATACATATTTTTAAGTCCTGTAATGATAGATATTAATAAATGGGAAGATACAGACCCACGAATACACAAAAATGCTAATTGTAGATACAGTGATAGAAGAACAGCACAAGATTTTATGTGCGAATTAATATTAAATAGAATGGTAACATGTGAATATTTAGTTGAGAGGAGTAAATAAGATATGAATAAAATGGATAAATTAAAAATATTTTTACAAGAAAATTATCCTAACGAACAAGCATTTAATACAAGAAATATAGTAGACGACAGTATGGCAACAGTATATAACGAGGATGGAATAATGGTTGATTATTGTTATGATTATGAATATATAGAAATATTTGGTTTAACAGATGTAGAATTTGAAGATTTAATTGATGATTATGGAATGTTAAAAAATTTTAATATTGGAGAGGAGTGATACATAGTGAAAGAAAAAATAAATAAAAGAACAACTAAAGATAATATCGAATATTTAGAATTACAATGTATTGTTAATAATAGAATACATGATTATGTTGCGAAGTATCATAATTATCCCAAGTACATAAAAATACCTTTATGGATATTTGACTGCTTAAAACAAACAATGTGTGAAGTGGATTTAAAAATAGATTATAAAACAGGAGAGCTTACATTCTTTAATTTAAAAGTTTGTGAAACTGTTAGCATAGAAAAACCAGAAGAAATCGAGGTGTTTTAAGTGAAAGAAAATGTTGAAGAAGATATAGCAAGAATAGCAAAATTGATAACAACAAAATTTAATAATGATTATTCAATAGACAATAAAGACAAAGAAGCAATAGAGCATATTTTATCAGATTATAAAAGAGTATTAAAAGAGAATGAAGAATTAAAAGATACTAATACATATTTACAAAAAGAAAATGAAGAATTAAAGGAAAGAATTAGAGAACATACATTATTAATTTCACCTTATTATGTAAAAGAAAACTTTATTCCAGTTCAAAAAGTAAAAGACAAGATAGAAGAATTACAAAAGGGTCCACTAAAAATAAATGAGAACAATAAATATTATTACGAAACAGAAGCATATAACAAGATAATTATTCAAGTTTTACAAGAACTACTAGAAGGGAGAAAATAAAATGAATGGAAATGATAATGGATTCATAAAAAATAAAAATAAAGAAAAACAAAGACAAAATAATGTAAGAGAATATCAAAGAAAGTTCTTAAATAAAAAAATGAAAAGAGGTAAATAAAATGAGTGCTGATGAGATGTTTAAAAAGTTGGGTTTTTTAAAAATTATAGATAACGACACAGAGATTAAATATTGTTATATAAACACTATAATGGGCGATAAAGTAGAACATACAATACAAATTGCTAAAGTAGGGAAAATAGTATTTTCATATAGAAATGATAAAAATCATCAAGTGATGGGATTGGGAAAAAAGGAACTACAAGCAATAAATAAGAAAGTAGAGGAATTGGAATGGATGAATTAGTAAAAGAATATATGTTAGGCTTATTAAAATGGCAAAAAACAAAATTAGAATGTATAAATTTAGGTTGGACTCAAAATGAGGAAATAAAAACTGAATTACAATTAATAGAAATGGCAGCAAAAAAAGTTAAAGAAGCATTATAAAAAGGAGGACAAATATATGCTTAGATACGAAAATAGAAAAACTAATTCTTTAATCAATATACCAGAAGAGATAAATTTATCTAATATAGAAGATTATACATATTTAATAAAAATGATGATTTATAATGATGAAAAAATTATAAAAAACAAAATGCAGCAGTTAGTTAATTGCTTAGAACAAATAAAAAACAGGAGGACTAACATATGACAAAAGAACAAGCAATAGAAAAACTAAAATGGTCAATACATATAAGCAAATTAACTAAAGACATAAATGGAAGTAATACTTCAATAAATGTAGAAGTATTAAAAACAGTTTTATCTATACTAGAAGAACAAGACAAAATAATAAGTTTAATGTTAGAAAAATTTGCAGATATTGATTTTGATGATATGTGTTTAGATTGTGAATGTTGTGTAGGCAATGGTTGCATTAAAGAAGAAAGAGATTTATATGAGAACTGCATCAAACAATATTTTGAAAATAAAGCAAAAGAAAGAAGGTAAATAAATATGAAAATAAAACAAATAGATGAAGATGAAATAATTTTCGACAATAATTATAAACTTAAGTGCTATCATGAACAAGACTGTTGTGAGAGAGTATATGCAGACTTTGAAATGTTAAAAAATTACAATGTATCAGTAAAAACAGGAAAAAATATTAAAATAAAAGAAATAGAATTTGTTGAAACTTTAGAATTGTTAATAGATGGAGTTCCAGGAGCAGGATTCAATATTATATCAATAATAGGAGAAAAGTTTTTTATTCCGTGCTACAATGAACAAAATGGCTATTATTCAAGCAATTTAGAACTTATATTAGATAAAGGCAAAACACAAGAAATTATGGATATATCAGAATTTGTTAAAGATGATATTTACTAAAATCTAAAGAGTTTCTAAAGAGAATCTAAAGAGATATAGTTTGAAAATATGAGTATATAAAAGGAAGTGAAGGAATGAATATAAAAGAAAAAATTGTTATGTTAATACCTAAAAAAGAGAGTGCAAAAGAAATTAAAGTTCCTGACTTGAAACAATATTTAGTAAATGGTTATGAAGAAATAAGACAAGTAAAAAAGGAAAATATAGAACTAGAGAATCAGTTAGAAGAAGAAAAGAAAAATAAGCAACTATACGAAGGAGCTTTAGTAACATTATCAGAATTTCAACAAAGAGATAAAGACAATAAAAATGAAATTAATAGACTTAAAAATAAGATAAAAGAAAAAGAACAAGAAATAAATAATATAAATTCACAACTTAATACATATAAAATTAGACAAATTGAATATGACAAAAGAGAGAAGAATTTAAAAAATGAAATAAATGAGAATGTAAAAAGAAAAATAAATATATTAAAAGACAATATATGTAACAAGATAAAAAATACTAAAGGAAACTTAAGCAAAGACAAAGTTATAGACATTGTATATAAAGAAGCGGAGTGATACAAATGACTAAAACAATAAAAAATCTATTAAAAGCAAAAGAATTAATAGAGAAAAAACTAGATTTAAACAATAATTTACTTAAAACAATAAAAGCGTTGAGACAAGATGAAAACAGTCTAAAAGAAGAAAATGAAGCTTATGAGATAGCATTAAAACTAATTAAGAAAAAGATAAAAGAAGAATATAATAAATAAGGAGGTACACTAATGACACGAGAAGATTTAAAAGAGGATATAATATCAAAATTAATTTTACATAAAGAAAAAGAAGGCAAAAAGATAGAAATAGAATTAAAAATAGATGAATATCAGCAAAGATTAGACTATGCTGGCACAGTATATGAAGACAACGAAAAAGACATAATTGAAAATATGCAAATAGCAGGACAAGCTTATGATAGTATGCATAGTAATACAAATAAAATATCAGATAAAGTATCAAGTACAGCATTTAATTATAAGAAAGAACTGAATCACATAAATAAAGAAGATAGAGAATTTTTAGAGAACGAAATAAGAAGATTAACTTTAGAAAAAGACAAAGTAGATAAAGAAATAGCAAGAGTAAAAAATTGGTTAAATAAAATAACGGAAGAGCAAAATACAGTAATATATCTATTCTACATAGAAAATAAAGGAAAAAAGTGGAATAAAGTTGTAGAGGAATACAAAACAGAATACAATAAAGATATTACCGACAGAGGATTAAGAAAAATAAGAGACAAAGCAATAGAAAGTATAACAAATATGGTAGAAATATAAAATGTTCCTAAAAAGTTCCACAAAAAGGTATTGAAAAGTTCCATTCTAATTATATATAATTATAATAGAAAATTTATAAAAAGTCGCAGATAGAAATATCTCATAAGTCCAAGCGGCAACCAATTTGTTGATTTAAGAATAGATGTTCTAAATGTCTATTCTTTTTATTATTATAATTAATGTAAAATAAAAAATACCAGACAAACTGGTAAAATTTCCAAGAGGGGATTCGAACCCCTGACCTAACTCTTCGCAAAAGAGTTGCTCTGTCCAGCTGAGCTACAAGGACATATTGTGTAACTATTATAACACAAAAAGCAAATAAGTCAATATGTAAATAGTACGAAGTATGTAAACATATATAGCAGAATGACAAATGTAGCCGTTCAGTTCTAGAGTGCAATTATATATAACTTGCATATTTCGTAGTGTTTATAAACAAAAAGGAGATGTACATATGACTAATCAAGAAAGAATAGAAAAATATAAAAAAGAGTATTGTTCAAAATGTAAAAACAAAAACAAGTTTGATTGTGAAATAAGAATATTCAAAAACAATAATACTATATGTACAAAGTGTGTATATTATGAGAGACAAAATTAACTATGCAAATTGCATGAAAAGAAAATGTGAACAATGCAAATATTATGATTATTGTTTTAGATATAGACCAGAAAAGGAGAATGAAAATGTATTTAAAAGTAAAAGCAAAGAAAATAAAAAATTTGAGTGTAAAAATAGCTCAAGAAAAAAATAATCTAGTTGTAAATATATTAAATAAAAAAGGATACGAATGTGATAATTCACAAATAAGTCAAATTAAAGCAAATAGAAAATTAAATTCAGAGCAGAAAAAGGTAATATTAGAAAATCAAAACGAAAAATTATCAAAAATTGGAAGTTATTATGTATGGGAAGCAGATGTTATAGTAAAGATAGTAGACAAAATAACAGGAAAAGAGGTATAAGACTATGTGGAATATATTTTTAGGAATAATATTAAGTTGTGTAGGAGTAATAGCAATAGCATTTACTCTTTTTATTTTTGTTACAATAATAGATGTAATGATAAAACAATTTAAAAGAAAATAATTTTAATAAATTTTAATTAGGAAGGGGTGAACCAAGTGTTAAGTGAAAAACAAATGCAATGTATAAACTTAATGGTTATAGAAAATAAAACGCAAAAACAAATAGCAAAAGAATTAAAAATAACAGAACAGACAATATGCAACTGGAAAAAAGATAAAGAATTTAAAAATGAAATAGAGAACAATATAAAAGAAAATTTTGGTTCACTTGCATTAGATGCTCAAAAAGAATTAAAGAAATTGTTAAAATCAAATAATGAATACATAAAAATGCAAGCAGTAAAAGATATTCTCGATAGAGCAGGATACAAACCTGTTGAAAGAAGAGAAATAAAAGATGATACAGAAAAAACAAAGAAAATAGATGCTATATCTGACATATTAAATCAAATGCAAAGTGCAGATGATGTGTAATGTTAAAATTAAGTCAAAAATATAAAGAGTTCTTACAAACCAAATGCAAGAGAGAGTTTTTAGAAGGAACAACCGCTGCAGGAAAAACAACAGTAGGAATATTTAAGTTTATGTGTATGGTTGCTGATTCTGATAAAAAGTATCATATCATTGCAGGTGATGATGTAGGAACAGTAGAAAAGAATGTTATAAACTCTGAAAATGGTTTACTAGAACAATTCGAAGATATAGCAGAGTATTGGCCAAAAGGAAAAGATAAAATAAGATTACCACATATAAGATATGATACAAATAAAGGTGAAAAGATAATATATGTATGTGGTTATGGTGATAAAAAAAGATGGAAAAAGGTTTTAGGTGGACAAGTTGGTTGTGTATATCTTGATGAAGTAAATTTAGCAGATATGGAGTTTATGAGGGAAGTTACACATAGATGTAAATACATGATGACTACATCAAACCCAGATGATCCATCATTAGATATTTATAAAGAATTTATAAATAAAAGTAGACCAATACCAAAGTATGAACAAGATTATCCAACAGAGCTATTAAAAGAATTAAAAGAACCTCATGTGCAAGGTTGGGTACATTGGTATTTTACTTTTTATGATAATGCAGCATTAACCAAAGAAGATATACAAGAAAAAATAGACGCAACACCGATAGGAACAAAAATGTATAAAAACAAAATACAAGGACTAAGAGGAAAAGCAACAGGCTTATGCTTCAATTTACAACCTAAAAACATAATAACAGTAGAAGAAGCTAAGAAAATGAAATTCAAATTATTTTCTATTGGTTGTGATACATCATACTCAAAAGAAAGTCACGACAAAGTAACACTAGAGGGTATAGGCATAACAGCAGATAATAAATGTGTTTTATTAAAAGAAAGAACATTTAATAATAGAGATAGAACAATACCATTTGCACCATCAGATGTGGTTCAATGGATTGTTGAATTTATGGAAGAGTTCAAAAATGAATGGGGATTTGCAAGAACTTGTTTTATAGATAATGCAGACCAAGGAACAATAATGGAAGCAAACAAAGCAAAAAGGCAAAATGCTTTAGTATATAATTTTGAAAATGCATGGAAAAAGACAAAAATAATCACTAGAGTTCAACTACAAGAAAGTTGGTTGAATACTGGTGATTTTTTAATTGTTGAAACTTGCAAAGACTATATAGATGAATGTAACAAATATTCATTTGATGAAGATAATCAACCAGAAGACGGAAATGACCACAGCATAAATGGTTGTCAATATGCTTGGTTACCACACAAAAAGAAAATTGGTAATTGGGAAGTAATAAAGAAATTGATAAAAGATGAGGAGGAGTAATAAATGAGTACAAGAAGCACATTATTTCAAACACCAACAATTGAGATAGATCAAAGTAGATATGAAGAATTAATACAAGAGGAATTAAAATATAAACAATATAAAGAACAAGCGACAACAGAAGTAATTAAGATTATAGAAGGTCAAGATAGTGAAAAAGCAACAGATGAAAGTGAGGAAATAACAGTGAACAAACATATATATAAGAAAAAAGCAACAGAAGTAGAAGCATTTGAATTAAGAAGAGGAATTTTGCCAAACTGGTTTACAAGTAGCAAACAAATAGGACAAATTAGTTGTGGTGGTACAGAAGGTTTAAAAATAAAAATAAAAACATACTTAGGGTATGAGATAGCACGTGAGGGTGATTTTATAATAAAAGAAAATAATTATATATATGCTTGTCCGAAGACATTATTTAAAGAAACATATAAGAAAGTAGAGGAATAATATGGGAACAGTCAACGATAAAATAAAAAATGTAATACGAAATTGGTTAGAAATACAGCCAAGTGTAGGAGATACAATAACAATACAAGAAACAAATACATTTGAAGGAAACTGTTTTAGAAATCTATTGTGGTATAGAGGAGATGCATCAGAGTTACATCAATATTATACACAAACAGATGACTTGATGGGAAATGCAAAATTTTGGGCAGCACAAAGTACAACTGGTATAAATATTAGAAAAATACATACTGGATTACCTGCTATGATAGTTGATATGTTAGCCGATATAATTGTTGATAGTTTTAATAAAATAGAAGTTAAAGGAAACAACGAAGCACAAACAAATTGGGAAGAAATAGCAAAAGAAAATGATTTCAAAGAAACATTAAAACAAGCAATAATTGATGTATTTGTGCAATGTGATGGTGCATTTAAGATAAGTTATGATACAGATATAAGTAAATATCCTATAATAGAGTTTTATTCTGGACAAGATGTTGATTATGAATATACAAGAGGAAGAATAACAGGAATAAACTTTAAAAATAAATATCATAAAAAAGATGTTTGTTATACTTTGTTTGAAAAATACTCTAAAGATGGCATAAAATATGAATTATATAAAGATGACCAACTAATGAAAGATTACAATTCTATTCCAGAAACAGCAGACTTGAAAGAACCAACAGATACTAAATTTATGATGGCTGTGCCTATGATGTTCAATAAATCAAAGAAATACAAAGGAAGAGGACAAAGCATAATAGAAAAGAAATTAGATGCTTTTGATAGTTTTGATGAAGTATGGAGTAAATGGATAGATGCATTAAGAGATAACAGAACAATAACATATATTCCAGAAGATTTAATACCAACCAATGAAAATGGGGATTTATTAAAACCTAACACATTTGATAATAGATATGCTAAAGTAGGAAGTACAACATCAGAAACAGAAAGTAGCAAAATCACAAGAGAAAAAGGAGACTTTGATTATGAAGGAATGCTACAGTCATATATAACAGCATTAGATTTGTGTTTACAAGGTTTAATAAGTCCTAGTACCCTTGGAATAGATGTAAAGAAACTTGATAATGCAGATGCACAAAGAGAAAAAGAAAAAGCAACACAATATACAAGAGGGAAAGTAATAGATGTATTAGAAAAAGTTATTCCTAAGTTAGTTGAAATATGTTTAAAAACATATGATAAAGCGCAGAAAAAAACAGCAGGTAAATATGAAGCAACAGTAGATTTTAAAGAATATGCTAACCCTAGTTTTGAAGCAACAGTAGAAACAGTATCAAAGGCTAGACCCGGACAAAATGTAATGAGTATTGAAAAGACTGTAGATACAATGTATGGAGATAGTTTAACTAAAGCAGAAAAAGAACAAGAAGTAAAAAGGTTAAAAGAAGAAGCGGGAATAATTGAAAAAGAAGAACCTAATATAATGGAACCATTAGAGTAGGTGATTAAATGCAAAATGAATATGATATAAAAAAAGTGATGGAAGAAATTGAATTACAATTAATTACTTCTATGAAAAGAACATTATGGAGTCATAAAGAAGACGAAAAAGCCAAAGGATTTGACTGGCCACAATGGCAAGCACTGAAATTAAAACAATTTGAAGATTATAAAAAGGCAAATAAAGAAATATTTAACAACAACACAAAAGGGTTAAATAGATATTTATATAAACATATAAAAGAACAATTCAAAGAAGGCGCAGGAAGAACAAATAAACAGGCAATACAGTCAGGAATTATAAGAAAAGAAGATTCACAATTAGGTGGATCTTTTTTTGGATTAAATCATAGAAAATTAGATGCGTTAATAAAAAGCACTAAAGCAGATATGAATGACGTAAAATATGCTACTTTAAGAATGGCAAATGACCAATACAGACAAATAATATATAAAGCACAAGTATTTGCTAATACAGGGGCTGGAACAATAAAACAAGCAATTGATATGGCTAGTAAAGATTTTTTAACAAGAGGTTTTAATTGCATTGAATATAGTAATGGTTCAAGGCATAATATTGCTGATTACTGTGATATGGCTATTAGAACAGCAAACAAAAGAGCTAATCTAATGGGTGAAGGTGAAATGCGTAAAAAATTAGGCAACTCATTAGTATATGTATCAAAACATGGCGGTGCCTGTGATAAGTGTACACCATGGGAGGGAAGAGTATATATAGATGATGTATGGTCAGGAGGAACAGAAAAAGATGGAAAATACCCATTGTTAAGTACAGCAATATCAGGAGGCTTATTTCATCCTAGATGCCATCATGGAGTTAGTACATATTACGAAGGAATAAATGACGAACCAGAAGAAGTAATAAAAGCAAAACAAAATCATAATGAAGAAGATAAATATACTCAATATTTGCAACAAAGGCAGAAACAGTATCAAAGATTAGCAGCAGGAAGCTTATTGCCAGAAAATGTATTAAATTACCAAAATAAGGCTAATGAATTGCAAAATCAAATAGAAAGTAGTAAAATAGAAGAACATAATATAGCAAATGGAAAAAATATTGTTGGTGAATATGAGGTAACGAAAGAGGAAAAAACAGAAAATGATGGTGGAATATCAAGAATAATGAAACTACAGGGATATGATGGTGTTCCTAAAATAGTAGATGATGATGAATTTAACAGAAAAATAAAAGAGAGTAATTTCTTTGCACAAAGAACGTACTCGGCAAAAACAAAAGAGGAATTACTTCAATATCAAAAAGAATTATATGAACAACAGTGGTATGTAAGTTGCTTCAATGGTGGCTCTCAATATGGTAGAGGAATGTATTGTGCTGCTACTTATGATATTAATAACAATGATATTTTAAACGGAATAAAAGAAGAAATGCAACATTATATAGGATTAAATAAACAAAAAAGAAACCCTATAGCAATAATTGAGGATTTTACATTAGATAAGTCTGCAAAAATAATTGAATATGATAAGATAAAAGCAGAATATGTGAAAGAAGCAATGAAGGTAAAAAAGATAACAAAAAATGAGCTATTTGATGTTATTGATAATTATGAAGATATGATTACTGAATTGGGTCAATTAAAACAAGATTTTTTAACGGCTCAATATATGGAGAAAAATGAAGAATTAGCAAATAAATATTTCACAAAATATAATAAAAAACAGATTGAATGTAATAATTATCTTAATAATATGCCAAACGAAATAAAAGAAATTTATAGGGAAACACAAGGAATAGATAGAAGCATATTAGCAATAGAAATGGGATATGACGCTATTAATGCAAAAGGACACGGATTAAGTGACTCATATACGGTTATTTTAAATAGAACTAAATTAATAATAAGAAGAGGTGGAAAAATTGTCGAATAGAGATGATAATGATATGAATTATGAGTTTTCTGTAAAGGTTGCAAGAAATGAACTTATAAGTAAACTAAAAGAAAAAGAAGAAACAGATGAAAATATAAAAAAAATAATGGATATTTGCGATAAAGATTACGTAGAAAAACGGTATACCGTATCCAAAAATTTAATTATTTTTTATTTTTCGACAAAATTCGACAACAAAAGTCGAAAAAAAGTGATATACTCTTTTTAAAATAAAAAAAGGAGGAATGGCCATGGCAAGTCATGAAGAAAATGTCAAAAAACCAATCTACAAAAAAGCATGGTTTTGGATAATTATTATAGTAATTGCAATAATTATAGGTGCATCACAAAATAATAACACTGTTAATACATCAAATAATAATTACGAAAAAAATAATTCTGTGGAGGTTACAATAGTAGACTTTAGTAATATGTCGAAAGAAGAAACAAAAACATGGATGGATAGGAATAAGCTTAATGGAAAGATAACTGAAGAATATTCAAATGATATTCCAAAAGGAAATTTTGTTAGTCAAAGTATTTCAGCTAATACAGTAGTACATCAAGGTGATAAAATTAATATAGTTTATTCTTTGGGTAAAGAGCCTACTACAGAAGAAAAAAATGCGTTAAAAAAAGCAGAAACTTATTCTAATTCACTACATATGTCAAAGCAAGGTATCTACAATCAATTAACTTCATCAGTGGAAGGATTTACAAAAGAAGCGGCACAGTATGCGATAGACAATATAGAAGCGGACTGGAATAAGAATGCTTTGGAAAAAGCAAAGACATATCAAACAAGTATGAATATGTCAAGTAAAGCAATATATAATCAATTGATTTCATCAGTAGAAGGTTTCACAAAAAGCGAAGCACAATATGCAATTGATAATCTAGATAAGTAAAAGGAGAAAAAATATGGAATATTGTATAGGAGATATAGTAGAATTGGAGAGTGGCAAAATAGTAGAAATCACCAAAATAGGTGGTTCACTTGATGGACCCGTGTATGGATATGGCTATCCAGTTGTAATACCTATAACAGAAAAAATAATAAAAAAAATAGAAAATTAAGCATTAGAATAAACTAATGCTTTTTTTATATGCAAGTTTAGTGTAACGGTAGCACAACAGTCTCCAAAACTGTTTGTAGTGGTTCAAATCCATTAACTTGTGCCATTTTTAGAATTAGAGCTTTAAATAAGCTCTTTTTTTATTGCAAAAATTATGGTCGACGGACCTTAAACGGGGGAGGTTCCAATATGGAAGACGAAAAAAAAGAAAATGTAGATACTCAAACTACAACAGATAATGCTCAAAAAGAGCAAAAAACTGAAAACAAAAATGAGGGTGAGAAAACTAAAAAACAAGTAGCACAAAAAGGTGACGACGGTTCAATAGTTTTTAAAAATCAAGATGAGTTAGATGGATTTATCAGAAGAATGTATGCCAAAGGAGCAGAAAAAGCAGAACAAGGCGAAACTTCTAAACAAGTTCAAGACACTCAAAACAAACAAGAAGACAAAGGACAAGAAGAGCAAAAAGAGACTGTTCAAACAGATTATACTGACAAAATAGCACTTGCTATGGCCAAAGTAGGGGTTGATGTTAAGAAAGTTGAAAGAGCAGCAAGATTAGTTGATATGTCAAAAGTTCTAGAAAACGGTGTATTAGACGCTAAGAAACTAGAAGATGAAATCAACGCAGTAATTTCTGAATTTCCTGAGTTAAAAATAGCAAAGGAAGAAGAAAAAGAAGAAAAAGGATTTAAGTTCGGAGCGACACAAAGTAACTCTGATGAAAATCAAAAAAACAAAAAGCCTGTAGCCACAAAAAGATGGAACAGGTTTAATTCATTTTAGGAGGTAATTAATTATGGCATTAAATTATGCAGAGGTATGGTCTCCAGACCTATTAGAAATTATGGAGCAAGAATCTTTAACTTCACCATTCGTAACTACAGCAGTTAAATGGTTAAGTGCAAAAACATTTCATTTTACACAAATGAGTACAAGTGGTTATAAATCACACAGTAGACTAGGTGGATGGAACAAAGGAACATTTGCACAAACTGATGTACCTTTCACATTAACACACGATAGAGATATATCATTCTTGGTAGATAAAATAGATGTAGATGAAACAAATGAAACAGCATCTATTAAAAATATTTCAGAAGTATTCCACAAAACACAACAAATACCAGAAATGGATGCATACTTCTATTCTAAAGTTGCTACAGAAGCACAAAAACTAGATGGATATCATAGTTCAACAGCATTGTCTTCATATACAAAAGAAAATGTATATGGAAAATTAAAAGCAATGTTAAGTGCTGGAAAATTAAGAAGATATGTAGCAAAAGGAGCATTAATTGCATATGTAAATTCTACAATTATGGATTTATTAGAACAATCTACAGACTTCACAAGAAAAATAGAAATGACACAAATTGCAGAAGGTGGTATTGGTATAGAAACAAGAATTACAGATATTGATGGTGTTACATTAATAGAAGTAATTGATGATGAAAGATTTTATGATAAATTTGATTTTACAGATGGATTTGTACCAGTTAAGAAAGTAGCAGCAAATGAAAGCAACCATGTAGCAGCTGTAACAGGTTCTCATAAAATTAATGTATTAATAGCTTCTCCATTAACTGTTAAAACAGTTCCTAAAATTGCAAGTATTTATTATTTTAATCCAGGTCAACATACAGAAGGTGATGGATATCTATATCAAGATAGAAGTTTATCAGATACATTCGTATTCCCAAATGGAAAAGATAATAAAATTGACAGTATATATGTTGATGTTGACACAACTGAATATGCTGGAGAATAGGAGGCTACTATGTCTAAAATAAAAATAGTAAAAGATAATGTATTATTGTCTATCGAAGAGGAAGAATTAGCACAATATGAGGCAAGAGGATATTCTAAATTAGGAGCTACTAAAAAAGTAGCTTCTAAGGATTTAGAAAAAGAATTAAAGAAAATTGCAAAAGTTAATGAGGAATTAACAGCAAAAATAACAAAAGTTGAAGAAGAAAAGACAGAGTTAGCAAAAGTTAATGAAGAATTAACAGTAAAAATTGCAGAATTAGAAAAGAAAGTAAAATAAGAGGTGTTGCAAATGATAAATGTTTATGCAACAAAAGGGGACTATTCGAAATATGGTTCTAAAGTATTAGAGAATGAAGAAATAGAAAAATATTTAGAGTTTGCCTCAATAGATGTCAACAGAGCGACATTGACAAGAATTGAAAGAAGAGGATTTGATAATTTAACAACACAACAAAAAGATTTAATAATCAAAGCAACTTGCTTGCAAGCTGAATATATAAAAGAAGAAGGATTATATGATGATAATAGTATATCTAGTTATTCTATAGGTGGTGACTTGACAGTAAATGAAAAGGAATCACAGGATATGGCAGATAAACTCAACATATCAAAATTGGCCTTTTTCTATTTAAAAAGAACAGGACTAACAAATAGGATTATATGATAAAAAAGTTAAATCCAAAACATCTTGAAAGATTATTAAATAATAAATGTGATGTAGTTATATATCAAGAAGGCTTATCAGAAGATGGTGAGCCTTTAACTTCTTTGAATTTAAAAAATCAAAAATGTAGATTTGTTGAAACAACTAAAATTATAATTAGTTCAGATGGAAGAAAGATTCAACTTGTGGGAAAAGTAATATTACTTGGAGATATAGCACCAACTATAAAGAAAATAAGCGGTGGACAAGTAATAATAAATGACATACAATATGAAATTTATCAAGCAAGTAGACCAAGAAATCCAGATGGAACCGTTCATCATACAACATTGGAGTTGGTTTAATATGAAAATAACATATAATACTAAAAATATAAATGAATTATTAGAAAATGCAAGATTAGCATTGATAGATACTGCAGAAGCGGTAAAAACAGATTTAATTCAAAGTCAAACAATGCCATTTGATACTGGTACAATGCAAAATGATAGCACTTTTGTAGATGATAAAAAATTTATAAAAGGTGTTACTAGAATAGTTGTAGATACAGTATATGCAAGAAAGGTATATTTCGACCCAGAAATACATATAAAACAAGGTAAAAATCCTAATGCAAAACAGTATTATTTTGATGACTATATTAGTGGAAGCAAGAAAGATTTACCAATAAAATATTTTAAACAAATGTTAAAAAGGAGAAATGGATAATGGTAGCAAGAATGAGTGTATCTAAAATAAGAGATTATTTAAAAAATATTATTACAGACTGCCCCAAATGGTATATAGGACAAATGGATGAAAATCAAGATAAAGCAATTACTTTGTATGCTAATCGTAGACAATTAGAAGATAATTCTAAATATAAAAAGTTGAAAAGTTATGGAATATTACCAGTTACATTACTGTTAAGATGGACTAAAAATTATAATATGGCTGAAACAATGGCCAATAAGATTTATGAACTATTAGACTGTAGTTCTTTTTTTATTGATGATTATAATTGCTCAATTGAGTGTTTATATAATGGACCTATTGATTTAGGGGTAGATGAAAACAATATTTATAAGTTTTCAATAGAATTAAATTTATTATATAGAAAGGGTGAAAAATAATGGGAACAAAATCAGGAGTATATCCATGTTACGAAAATCAATTTCAAGCTGGAATAAGTTTAGAATCATTAAGCGACATTGCTGATATGGAATCTTTTAGTGTTAAATTAGATAATGGAGTAGAAGAATGGAACCCATATGATACAAAAGGATGGGTTAGAAGATTGATGACATCTAAATCTATTACAATTTCTGTATCTGGAAAAAGAAATTATGGAGATAAAGGTAATGATTATGTTGCTGGATTCTTTATGAAGAATGGAAGAGATGCAGAAGGAACATTTCAATGGACTTTTCCAAATGGAGACAAATTAGTATTTGAAAATGCTATATTTAATATTACAAATATGGCAATTGGTAAATCAACAGAAGTTGGACCTTTAGAGTATGATGTAATGTCAAATGGAAAACCAACATACACAGAAGCATCACCACAAAGTGTTGAAACCACACAAGCAGTAAAAAAATAAGATATTAAAAAGTAAGAGGTCCGTAAGGACCTCTTATAAATATATTTAGGAGGAAATTTAAAATGGCAAATATAGATATTAGTTCAAAATTAAGTCACGAACCACAAACAATAACAATAGCAGAGGGAAAAACATATGAAGTAGACTGCGGAGCAGAAACAATGTTGAAAGCACAAGATTTATTTAAAAAAGACGATAGTTTAGATGGATTTTTTAAAGCAATAGAATTATTACTAGGAAAAGAAGCATTAGAAGAAATAAAAGGAATGAAAGTAAAAGTAGCAGATTTGAAAGTTATTATTATAGCAATAATGGCACAAGTAAATGAAATTCCTTACGAGGAAATGGAAAAACGATTTCAAAACAAATAATGAAACAGAATTATGGTACGACATGGAAGAAGACTGGTCTTTAATTGAGGCAAGTCTTGCAAAACAATATGGAATAAGAATAAGAAAAGAAATAGATACAATGGATTATGCAGAATTGTGTAATCTTATATCTGGTTTAATGCCAGATACACCACTACGGAAATATTGTTCAAATTCGCAGTGAAGATGATGAAGAAATGTTAAAAAACTTCACACAAGAGCAAAAAAATATAAGATGGAAATATAGAAATAAATTAGCAAAGAAAATGAGCAAAGAAGATTATGAAAAAGTTATTACAGAATTTCAAAAGGCATTTAAAGAAATGGCTGGTGATAACAAATGATAGAAGTAAGATGCCCAAACTGTAATCAACTTTTGTTAAAAGTTGAACAATGTAAGGGCGAAATAAAATGTATACGATGTAAGAAAACAATTAAAATTAATATAGATGAAAAAGACAGAGTGAGCAACACAACCATTAGTGGTGAGTAGTTAGCCAATACCTGCTTTTATCCTAAAAAAGAGGGGAGGAGTAGGTATGAGTACGAATGTGGGCTCTGTTGATTTTGAATTATTATTAAATTCAAATCCATTTAATAAAGGACTAAAAGATACAACAAATACAATAAAAAGTTCAGGAATAGAGAACTCATTAAAGAAAATTGGTAAATTAGCAGTAGCAGCATTCTCTATTAAAACAATAGTAAATTTTGGTAAAGAATGTATTGATTTAGGTTCTGATTTAACAGAAGTGCAGAATGTTGTTGATGTTACTTTTGGAAGTTTAAATACAGAAGTAAATAGATTTGCTGAAAATGCAATAACTCAATTTGGTTTAGGACAAACAGTAACCAAAAAATATGTTGGTACATTTGGAGCAATGGCAAAAGCATTTAATTTTTCGAATAAAGAAGCATTAGCAATGTCAGAAACTTTAACAGGACTTACAGGTGATGTTGCTTCTTTTTACAATTTATCAAGTGATGAAGCATATACAAAATTAAAATCAGTATTTACTGGTGAAACAGAAACATTAAAAGATTTAGGTGTTGTAATGACACAAAATGCACTTGACCAATATGCATTGGCAAATGGCTATGGAAAAACAACATCTAAAATGTCTGAACAGGAAAAAGTGGCTTTAAGATATAAATTTGTATTAGATAAATTGAATATAGCAAATGGAGATTTTGCAAGGACAAGTGATAGTTGGGCAAACCAAACAAGGGTATTAGGCTTAAGATTTAATGAACTAAAGGCAACTTTAGGACAAGGATTTATTAACATATTTACACCGATAGTAAAAGGAATAAATATGGTACTTTCTAAACTTCAAGTGTTAGCAAATGCTTTTAAATCATTTACAGAAATGATATTTGGAAATGCTGGCGGAGATGATAGCACAAGTACTGTTTCAGACTTAGCGACAGATGCATCAAAAGCGAGTGATGCTGTGAGTGGAATTGGAGATAGTGCCAAAAAATCTGCTAAAGATCTAAAAAGTTTGGCTTCATTTGATACTGCACAAATATTAAAGAAAGATGATAGTGATAGTTCTTCAAGTGGAAGTGGTGTAGGAGGAAAAATAGATACAAGTGGACTAAATTTAACAGATAATCTAAAAAAACAAGCAAGTGATATAGGAAAAATATTTGGCGATATTAATTTTGAACCGCTTATTAATTCTTTTAATAAAGTAAAAGAAGCAGCACAACCACTGATAACCACAATAAAAGATGGTTTAAAATGGTTATATGACAATGTTTTAGTTCCATTAGCCAAATGGACTATACAAGATTTACTTCCAGCATTTTTGAATTTAGTTGCAGGTGCATTAACTGTTTTAAATCCATTAATAACAGCCTTTGAACCAATTTTTCAATGGTTTTGGAATAATTTTTTAGAGCCTGTCGCAAAGTGGACAGGTGGAGTAATTGTAGATACACTTAATTTAGTGGCAGATGCATTAACAAGAGTAGGAGACTGGATGAGTAATAATCAAAGTGTAGTTACTGGAATGGAAATTGCAGTATTAGGATTTTTTAGTGCGTGGAAGGTTGTAGAATTAATGTCTTTTATACAACAGGCAGGAGGAGTAATTGCAGCATTGGGATTGCTAAAAAATGCTATTTTAGGGAATGTAATTGCAAAAATTGCAGATAAAGCAGAAACGATTGCATTAACATTGATGTATGCGAAAGATTTTGTGGTAAGCATTGCTTCAGGAACGGCAGCTTTAGTTAAACAAGCAGCACAATGGGTTATTAATACAGGAGCAAAAGTTGCAAATACTGCAGCAACTATTGCTAGTACGGTAGCAACAACAGCGGCAACAGCAGCAACATGGCTATTTAATGCAGCATTAGCAGTATTAACATCACCAATAACATTAGTTATAGCGGCTATAGCAGCATTAATTGCGGTTGTAGTATTATTAATAAAAAATTGGGATGAAGTAAAAGAAACTGCAAGTAAATGTTGGGAAGGAATAAAAAATGCTTGGAATAATGCAGGTCAATGGTTTAATAATACAATAGTAAATCCAATACGAAATGCTTTTGGAAGTTTATGGAGCGGACTTAAAAATGGAGCGTCTGGAGCATGGCAAGGCATAAAAAATGTTTTTGGAAATGTTGCATCATGGTTTGGTAATATATTTAGTAATGCATGGAATGCTGTAAAAAATGTGTTTAGCACAGGAGGAAGAATATTTGATGGAATACAACAAGGAATAGCAAATACTTTTAGAAATATTGTTAATTCATTAATAAGGGGAATTAATAGAGTTGTATCTATTCCATTCAATTCTATTAATACAGCATTGAGAATGATAAGAAATGCTACTATTGCAGGTTTCCAACCATTTAGTTGGTTACCTTCAGTATATGTTCCACAAATTCCATTTTTAGCACAAGGTGGTTATGTAAAAGCAAACACACCTCAATTGGCTATGATAGGTGATAACAGACATCAAGGTGAGGTTGTTGCACCAGAGGACAAATTAATGTCATTATATAAGAAGGCTAATCAAGAAATGGGATTAGGAAATAATGAAAAAGTTATAGAATTACTTGAAAAAATAATACAAATTCTAATTAATTTAAGTCTTGATTTTAATTTATATATTGATGGATATGAATTAAATAAAAGGCTTGAAAAAATTAAAAATAAAAATAGATTTGCAACGAATGGAGGCTAAATATGTATGAACCAAAATTAATAGTAAATAATATTCAAGTACCAGGAATTATTGAATTAATTCCTGGACCAGAACCTCTATGGGGTGATGGAACTGGAAGAAATACATTAGATGGACATTATAGTGGTACTTTTATTGGATATTTTACAACTTTAGAAATAAAGTTTGGGATAGTATCAGATGAAGAATATAATTTAATAAAAAAATTGCTTGAACATCCTTTTTTAAGTGATGTTCAATTTTCATTAGAAAAGGACATGAGTAATTATAAACAAGGTGATTTATTTTCAGAAGATTTTTACAATGGTCAGGCAATAAAAAGTAGTCCACTTGCGTGTGGTGGTTATTGGAATGAATTTTCAGTAATGTTGACTGCAATAGATAGGAGGCCACAATTAACATGAGTGTAAGTAATGAATTTAAGAACATAACGAAAAAGATAAAACAACAAAATATAAAATTAAGTATATGTGATGGTGAATTAACAGTTAAAGAAATACATATGATGCCAGTCCATATTTTTAATGCATTGCCAGTTTGGAAATTAAGAAAACAGAAAGTAATAATAGCAAAAGAACTAAAATATAGTTTTGATGGTCAATTGTTTAAAACAATAATGAAGCAAGTTGAAATTACTGTAAAAAATGCAAATGAAATAAAGGACAAAGATATTAATTTCCAATATGGACTATTTATTAATAACAAATTTGAATATATAGATTTGGGAAATTATTTTATAAAAGATGTCGAAGATAGCAAGAAAAAAGATGAAATAACAGTAACAGGATATGACAGAATGATTAGATTTATGAAAACGTTTAAACAGTCAGAATTGCAATTAATATATCCTTGCAAAATGTTAAAATTGGTACAAAAAATGTGTGAAGTCTGTGGAGTAGAATTATATTCCACAGACTTTTATAATGCTGATTTAGATGTTGAAGAAGATTTTTTCACAACACAGGAATTAACATATAGAGATGTTTTAGAAAAAGTAGCACAGGCAACATTGACAACCGCATTTATAGAAGATAATAAATTGAATTTATATAAAGTAAGTAATGATGCTATAGAAAAAATAGACAAATCTTATTTAACAGATTTAACAATAAAAGAAAAATTTGGACCTGCAAATGTTCTAGTTTTAGGTCGTGGAGATGTAGAAGACAATATTGAAGAACCAGACGAAAAGAGCATAGAACAAAATGGAAGATGTGAAATTAGATTTGATGAAAATGAATTTATTGAATTTCAAAGGGAAAAAGTTATTAAAGGAATGTTTGAACAGATAAAGGGACTTGAATATTATTCTTTTGAGGCTTCTGATGTTGGTGTAATGTGGTTAAAACCATGTGCATGTATAGAATTAGGAGATAAAGAAGATAGTTCATATAAGTCTTATTATTTGAAAGCAAATATTACAATTAATACTGGAATATCAAGTGATATAGAAGCGGAATTACCAGACGAGACAAATACAGAATATAAGGTTACAACAAAAGAAGAAAAGAAAACTTTAAAAGTTGAAAGACTGGCAAAAAAAAATGAAGGAAAAATACAAGACTTAGTTGAAGAAACAACTGAAAATTCTAAAAAAATAACAAAACATGAACAGGATATATACGGAATAACTCAAAGTGTAAGTGAAGTAAAAACAGAAATAAAAACAGTAGATGGTAAGGCTGATAAAGCACAAACTACAGCAGATACTGCGAAAAGCACGGCGGAGACTGCAAAAAGTACAGCTGATAGCACAAATAAAAATTTAAGTAATAATTATTATACAAAAACACAAACAGAAAATAAAATAACTCAAACAGCAGAAAGTACAATAAGTGAAGTAAGTAAAACATATTCAACAAAAACAGAAACATCAAATGCTAAACAAGAAGCAATAAAAAGTGCAAATTCTAATACAGATGACAAGTTAAAAGGTTATACAGAAACAAGTAAACTTGGCACGGCAATAGAACAAAACTATGAACATGTAAAAGTTGCTTGGAATCAAATATCAGATTTTATTCAAATGATGATAATAAACAATAATGCAAGTTTGGCAATATTGGACAAAGACAAAAAGGTAATGATGGCATTGGATAAGACGGGACAACATTTTTACAAAGAAGATGGAACTGAATTTGGAGAAATGGGTGTAAATGCAATTGATAATCAAAATTATATAAGTTTTGGGGTATCAGGAGAATATGATAAAGAAATATCTGATGGTATGGCATGGGGAATAACAACAAAAAGTGATGGAAAGTTTTGGCCAATTTTGTATATAAAGAACTTTTCTATAGGACCTAAAAATAGCGATGCTTCTTCTGGAGAATTAGTTTTAAGTGCTTGTAATCTGATTTTAGATGGAATTGGAACGGGAATAAAAACAGGAAATATTTTCATAAGCGGTGATGTTGCAATGGGAAATGTAACATTTGAAGATACAGGAACAGGCACAATATTGATGAATATACGACCACAAAATGTAGAGGATTATCCCGCAATTGATATATTAGGGAATATTTCTTTTTATGCAAATCAAGCAGGAAGTAATAGTTTTAAAATAGGAGAATGTTTGTTTACAGATATTGGAGATATAACAGGAAAACATGTTTATATTGAAGGAGATATAACAAGTACAGAAAATTTAACAGCATATAAAGGAATTAATTGTACTGATGGATATGTAAGTGGTAAGGCTTTTATAAATAATTCAAGAGAAGAAACAAAAAAGAATATTAAAAGATATACAGATGATGCAATAAAAATAATAAAAGATACGGATATTTATAAATTTAATTATAAAACAGATAATAGTACAAGTAAAGAAAGTATTGGTTTTGTAATTGGTGATAAATATAAATATTCAAAAGAGTTGACAGCAGTAGATGAAAATGGAAAAGAAATTGGCGCAAATACATATAATATGATTTCTATTGCATATAAAGCAATTCAAGAACAACAAGAACAAATTGAAAAATTACAAGCAAAAGACAAACAAAAAGATGAATTAATACAAAGTTTAATACAAAGAATAGAAACTCTTGAAAAGGAGGTAAATAAATGAGCGAAACAACAAATTTAAAATTAAAGAAACATGATAATCCTGAGACAAATACAGAAAAGTTTGATATAGAAAATTACTTAAACGGAAACTGGGATAAGATAGACAAAAATGTGGGCGAAGTTAATACAAATATATCAAACATAAACTCAAAGAATAAAGAACAAGATACAAATATAGGACAACTACAAGAAAACACAGAAACATCAAGTAATAAAATAGCAAAGCTAGAAAAAGAGTTAAAAGAAGCACAAGAAGACTTTTATCAAGCAAGTGTACGAGGACAAGCAAGCGGAGAATACATACACGTAGAAGACAGTAGCAACTGCAGAGCAAAAATTGGCATTGGTGGAAATCATGAGCAAGAGACGAGAAGTGGAAAGAACTATCTAAATACACTTGCTAAGTACAAAGCAGGAGAAAAAGTGACAGTAGATGGAATTACATATATATTTAATGAAGATGGCTCAATAACTTGTAATGGAACTGCAACGGCAGACTCAGTCTTGACTTTTTCATCAAATTTACAAACAATAAATGGTTCAGGTAAAAAAATAGTAGGAATGATAACAGGTACACAAGTACCAGCAAAACTCAGCATATTTGCATATACAAGTGATTGGAGTAAAAATACATTTGAATTACTTTCAAGTGTTAATAAGAATATAACAATAAATATGCAAGAAAATATCGATTATACAATATTTAGAATAATAGCATACAAAGGAACAACATTGAACAATCAAACAATATATTATCAAATATTAGATACATCAGTGAATGATTTAACATACGAACAATACGGAGCAAGTCCATCACCAGATTACCAAAGTAAGATTGAGTCTGTTGGTAGTAATGTGAATTTATTTGCAGGAGGAGATACTGTCACAAATAATGGAGTAACATTTACAAAAAACAAGGATGACTCTTATGATATTGTTGGTATGGCTAAAGAACAAGCAAATTGTATAAAATTTGTTGATATTCAAAATTCAGGAATTATAAATGGAAATATATATAATATACATGTTAGTGAAAATTTGCCAGATGGAGTAAAAATATTAATAGAAGCATATAATGATGCAGCTTGGATAAGACATGTATTAGGTTCTTCTTTAATACCTAATGTGTCCAAAGCAAATATTGAAAATGTAAATAAGATAAGATTTACATTAAGAGTAGAAAAAGGAATAAGTGTAAATATTCATAATTTAAGAATTAAATTAGAAAAGGATACAATAGAAACGGCATATAGTAAATATGGACAAGGTTGTGTTAAAGTAACAAAATGTAATAAGAATATACTTAATATTGAAGATATAGATGAAACAGAAAAAAACGGTATAAAATATTCTGTAAAAAATGGAATATTAAAGTTAAATGGAACTGCAACTGCTAGTTTTGATATACAGCTATCTAAAAATATAAAAATAAAAAAAGGAAAATATACACATAGTTCTAGTTATATTCAGCCAGGATTATATATTAGTTTCAATAATTTAGGGTACACAATAATAAGTGCACAAGTCGGAAAGAAAAGGACATTTGAAATAACAGAAGATACAACATATAAATCATATTTTATTTGGATAGATAAAGGAACGGTTTTAAATAATGTTGAAATAAAATTACAATTAGAAGCAGGAACCACAGTAAGAGATTTTGTCGAACACCAATCTCAAACAGCAATAATGCCAATACAGCAAGAAATGCTAGAAGGAGATACATTTGACTATGATAATGAAGAAGAAGTGCATACATGGGGAAAATTGGTGTTAAACGGAACAGAGAAAATAGGAATAAGTGGAGCATCAACAGATGAAATACTTGCTGTAGTTTATGATATAAATAATGCTATTGATGGATTTGGATATAGTAACTGCTTTTTATATTCATCTCAAGTAGCATTAAATAAACTAAATGTCTACAATAATGGGAAAAACTTAAGAGTTTGTGTAGATAAAAGTAAATTCGTAGATTTAGAATCGTTTAAATCAAAAATAATAGAATTGTATAACGCAGGAACACCAGTTATGATTTATTACAAATTACAAACACCAACAAGGCTTGCTTTTACAGACGAACAAAAAGCAGTAGCAAAAGAACTAAACAACGCAAGAACATATAAAAACGTAACAAACATAACAACAGATAGTAAAGCAATATTAAGTTTAGACTATGCAAAAGACCAAGAAACACAAAATCAAAAAATGCAAAATGAAATAGACGAAATAAAGCAGTTATTAAGCACAACACAAACAAGTGCATTATTGCTTGATAATATGCAAAATGATATAGAAAGCGAGGTGGAATAAATGATAGTAGAATTATTAAAGAAACTAATAACAAAAAAATACTACAAAGAAAAAGCAGACATTGAAAACAAACTAAATGTATTTTATGCTATGAGCAAAATCAGTGATGAAGAATATAGTGAATTAACATTACTTGTAGAAGATACATATGTAGAAGTTGAAGAAAACGAAAAAAATATAGAAGCTACAGAAGTAGCAGAATAGGAGTAAAAAATGAATGAAATAATGCAAAATATACATTTCACAAACCTTTGGTGGGCAATATTAGCACCAATGCTTTTAATAATAATTGATGTTTTGACAGGAGTTGTAATTGCTTGGAAAAACAATGATTTTAAAAGTGCAAAAATGAGAGCAGGACTATCTAAAAAATTTGGAGAACTAGTGTATGTGCTAGTAGGGATACTAACAAAATTCGCACTAGGAACGGAATTAATATTATATTTTACAGTAGGATACATATGTTTTATGGAAATATCTAGTTTAGCAGAGAATTGTGATAAATTAGGTGTAAAAATGCCAGACAAGTTAAAAGAAAAACTAAACAATGACAAGGGGGAATAATCATGGAAGAAGAAATTGTAGAAACAATGGAACTTGCAGAAGAAGATACAAGAGGTGAAGCAAATGAATAATATAGAAGAAAGACTATTAACAATAAATCCATATTCAAGAAGTGGAGAAAAACAAAATAAAATTGAAAAGATAGTAGTTCACTGGGTTGGAAATGCAGGAAGTTCTGCATTGGGCAATAGGAACTATTTTGAGAGCTTAGCAACATCACATAAGACATATGCTTCATCTCATTATATAATCGGTTTAAACGGTGAAATAATAAGATGTATACCAGAAAATGAAGTTGCTTTCCATTCAGGTTCTTATAGTATGAACAGAAAATCTATAGGAATAGAAGATTGTCACCCGGATTGGGACGGAAAATTCAACTACAATACATACAACAGTTTAGTAGAATTATGTGCAGATATATGTAAAAGATATAATTTAGGTATAGATGCAATTATAAGACACTACGATGTGACTGGAAAAGAATGTCCAAGATATTATGTAAGAAATGAACAGGCTTGGATACAATTTAAGAATGATGTAGCAAATAAATTAGGACAGGCTACAACTACAGTAGCAGTACCAAAAGTTGAAGGGAGTGATGAACCAGTGAGAAGATATAAAAACGGTTCAACAAAAGAAATTATATATGCAGATACAAGTTTAACAAAAGTAATAGGAAGTTTATCACCATATGAAGAATGTGACTGTTTTGGAATATTTAATGGAAGACCAATGGTAAGATATAATGTTTCTGGAACAGGTAATTATAAGATAGGCTTTGCTAAATGGCTTGGAGGAGTGAAATAATAAAAAATAGTATAATAAAAAAGGGGTTGAAAGGCCCCTTGACAATTTTAAGTAACAATTTTTTTAATAAGAGAGTTGATAATTTCTATATTTGCGTCATACTGTTTGTTAATTGAATATTGGGTTAATTTGTATTTGTTATCAAATTTTTCGAATCTTATTCGTATCCCTTGACTATCGTTCGTTGTAAAATTTTTTGAATCATGAATATCAACAAAATTTTGCCCATTTGTAATATCAGCCCTGATACTATACATATTTAATGTTTCTTTAACGATATTAAATAATTCAGTTATTAACTTCTCTTTATTATCTTCCATAGAAAAATCCCTCCTTTTTCTTATTTATAACATATCAAATATAAAAATTATGTCGAAATTTGTTAATAAAAATAAAATAATGTTTTATGGCTAAAAATCAAGGTATATAATTACATCAATTAAAAAATAAAACGGCTTAAAATTGATTTTAAAGAGTCGATTTTTGTTGAAATATCAGTAAAAATAAAGTTAAAAAAACTATTGACAAATTAAAAAAATATGCATATAATTTAGTAAAGATTAATACAATGTGTATTAATTAAGGAGGTAGATATTATGTTCGTAGAATGGATGGATGAAGTTAGTTTAGAAGGAAAAAATCAAAAATAAAAAAAGCAGTTTTAAACTGCTTTTATTTTTGGATTTAAAATCTTATAAATTTTTTCTTTCTTTTTATTTTCAATTTTTTTGTCTTTTTCATTAAGTCTACACCAATCTTTATATACAAAAATAACATTAGTATATAGTTTATCACTATAATTTTTATTTTGAATGCAAATTATAGGAGCTAATAATTTAACTGTTTTTAAAAATATTTGATGTAAAGACTGATAAACATACTTTGAATCTGTTGATTGACTTGATATATACATAGAAATGTATTCAAGAGTGTTTAATACGCTTGAAATTAAGTCTATAAATCTAAAAGGCATATTAGTGTTATTTAAAATAAATATTTTTCTAGCTTCTTCAGTGGTATAAACCTTTGTCTTTGGAATATAATCATTTAGAGAAATTAAAGACTCTAGTTTTCTTAAATAGATTTGTTGAATTTCATTTGAAGATATTATAATTTTTATTTTTCTGCAAATTTCATCATCGCCATTATATAAATCAATTAGCTCTTTTACATCAAAATTTTTAAAAGCAGTATAATTAAAATCATCATATTTTAAAAGAGTATTTAATTCAGAGTCTAAAATAACCTTACCTAATACTGCACATTTTTCAAGCAAATCATCTGAAAATAATTTTGCAATTTCTGATCCATTTTCTTGTTGTTTTCTAGAAACGCTTTTAGAAAATTGAAACATAGACCAAAAAGCAGTAATCACTAACCCAATACCAGTAAACCAAACTCCAAAATTTACCAGAGATATTCCATAAATATATATTTCTTGTGATTGTATTTCATTTGGCATATGTGAAGGAAACAACTTTAATATCACAAAAGATATAATAAATACAATAATTAATAAAACAATACAAAATAAATGTTCTTTAATATAATCTAAAAAATTTTCAAAGTGTTTAATATTTTTCTTTATAAAATTCATTTCAACATCCTCCTATATAACTAGGAGTATTATATAGAGTTAGAAACAATAAGTCAACAGATTTTTAAATATTTTCCAAAAAGTTCCAATGAATCGACACCGTTCGACACACAAAATTAACATAATGTGCTACAATATATGTAGAGGTGATGAATATGAACGAAGCATATATTAAATCACTACAAATGATGAAATATTTAAAAATAAGACTAACAAGAAAACAATATACAGAATTAGCAAAAAGATTTAACTTATTAAGCATACAAAGTTTACAATTTATGTCAAAAAAGAGTTATGAAAGCATAATTACAAGTATACTAAAAGAGAAATAGTCCCGAATGGGACTTTTTTTGAATATTTTTTAAAATAATGTAAATAATATAAATATGATTAATTATTATGAAAAAAGTAAAAAAGAATTTATAAAATATATAAAAAAGAATCCGTATGTGACAAGAGAAGAGTGGGATGAGTATGCTCACCAAAATTGTTTATTTAGCGCACTTACTTTGTGTTCTCATGAAATAACAGAAAATACATTAGAAATATTACAAAAGCATAGTAAGAATGAGTTTGAATTTTTAAAAGAAATGTTTATAATAATTCCAGACAAACGTTTTATAATTTTAAAAAACAAAATGAAGAAAATATTAATATTGAAAAAAGTGAGAAAGAAGACAGATGCAACAAGATAATGTAAAAAGAATAAGAAATTTAAGAAATAAATTGCATGAAAGTATCAAAAAAAATGGATTGGATTCAGATAAGACTAGAAAAATAAGTGATGAAATGGATAAGTTAATAAATGAATATTATGACAATATACAACAGATAGAATATCCGGACGGAAGTGAAATGAAAATATATTATGAACAGTCTTATAAAGCTTTAAAAACAATTACACAACAATTAAAAAGATTTCCATCTACACAAGAGTGGAATAAATTTGCAAAAGAAAATTGTTTATTGAGTAGTATGTCAATGCAATATATTTCAAAACTGAACTGGAATTATTTAAGAGCTAAGGTTTTAAGAGAATTAAATATGGATATATAAAAAAATATAAAAAAATTTTTCCGCACAGTTACTGACTTTGCGGACTTTTTTGTCGAAAACGAGATTGGAAAACTTGACATTATTTTTCATTCATATAAAATAAGAAAGAAGAAGATAGTTGACGGCAATCTCTTATCTTCTTCTAACCACAAATTCATACTTAAAAATAAGTACATATACAGTATAACTTCTTAAGTATGAAATGTCAAATTTTATATGAAAGAAGGTTTAAGCTATGAAAGATGTAGTAAAAAAAGAAGTAATTAATTTTGATGAAATTATATGTGAAAGAGTAGAAGAAAATATAAATTTATTTAATAAAGAAGAAATTGATATTATAATAAATAATAAAAATTTAGCAGAAAAATTATATTTGTTAGGAACATTAGATTGTAAATTTGCAAATTAATTATCATATAAAAAGTTGTCAAGATGGTTGTCAAAAGACAATAATAGATTAGAAATCTCTTAGAGGTAACTAATCTATATAATTTTTGACACTTTGATTACGAATCCGTTGCTCTACCAACTGAGCTATATTGGCGAAAACATTAACAAAAAAATTATAACACATGCAAAAATATTTTACAATAAAAATTGAATATATTTTTAAAATCTTACACCAAGTATGTCTCAAAAAATGGTTGCCATAACTGGTAAAATATGCTATACTAATAATGTTAAGAAAATATATAATATAAAGAAAACGACAAAAGAAAGGCGGAAAAATTTATGGGATTTTTCGATAAATTAAAAAACGGATTAAACAAAACAAAAACATCATTTGATGAAAAAATAAACAACGTATTCAAAAACTTCAGAAAAGTAGATGAAGACTTCCTAGACGAACTAGAAGAAGTACTAATAATGTCAGACATAGGAATGAATACATCAATAAAAATAATATCAAATTTAAGAGAAAAAATCAAAAAAGAAAAAATCCAAGACGAAGAAGAAGTAAAACAAGCATTAAGAGAAGAAATGCAAAAAATACTAGATGTTACAGACATCGAATTACATCTAAACACAAAACCATCAGTAATCCTAGTAGTTGGAGTAAATGGAGTTGGAAAAACAACATCAATTGGAAAAATGGCGAATAGACTAGCAAAAAATGGCAAAAAAGTTGTAGTTGCAGCAGCAGACACATTTAGAGCCGCAGCAGTTGAACAACTAGAAATATGGGCAAAAAGAGCAGGCGCAGATATCGTTAAAAGAGACGAAGGAGTAGACCCAGCATCAGTAGTATATGATGCAATTAAGATGACAAAAGAAAATGGAGCAGATGTGCTAATTGTTGATACAGCTGGAAGACTTCACAACAAAAAATACTTAATGGATGAATTAAACAAAATACAAAAAGTCATAAACAAAGAAATGCCATATGCGGACAAAGAAGTTTTACTAGTAATTGATGGAACAACAGGACAAAATGCTATTTCACAAGTAAAAGCATTTAAACAAGAAACAGACATAACAGGAATAGTTCTAACAAAACTTGATGGAACAGCAAAAGGTGGAGTTGTTATAGGAATTGTTGAAGAAAATAAAATTCCAGTAAAATTTATTGGAGTTGGGGAACAAATAGACGACATGGAAATCTTTAATTCAGAAGATTTTGTTAAAGCAATAATTTAAAATCAAACATGCCGTTTTAGGGACGTTTCTGTTTGAAACATCGGATCCAAAAGAAATATAAAAAATTGTCCCTAACCAGAAAAGTGGAGGAGAGAAAATTGGAAAAGAAAAAAAGTAAAACAAGGATGATTATTGTACTATTATTTATAGCAATATTCGCAATTTGTAGTTATGTAAGTTTAAGAGGAACATACTTACAATACAAAGAACTAGGAGAAAATTACATACAAGCATTTGAAACAAATTTAAAATGCAAATATATAATTTTTGGAATTAATTTTGTACTATTATACATAATAATGTATTTTACAAATAGGGGAATAAAAAAAGGATTAAAACCATTTTTTGAAAAAGAAAAGAAAGAAATGCCAAAATTGTTGAACAAATCAATATCATTTGTAACATCAGTAATTGTAAGCACATTAGTATCAAATACACTTATGAAGCAATTTCTATTGTGTGCAAGCAACACATCATTTGGAATAAATGATCCAGTATTTGGATTTGACATAGCATTTTATATGTTCCAAAAACCATTTATACAAACATTATTATTGTACTTTATAGGAATAATTATAGGATTAACAATATACATGGCAATTTACTATGTTATTGTATTTAACAGAAATTTTGACGGCGTAGACGGAAAAATGGTAAGAGAAAGTTTACTAATCAAAAAAATATTAAGAAATGTAATTTTAGCAGTTATAGGTGTAGCATTAATAAATATATTAAATACAACAAACATATCATTAAGCAAAATGCTAACAATAAAAAATGATGCAGACTCTGCAGAAAACGTAGAAATAATTGGTGCAAGTTACACAGACATAATGATTCAAAGATGGGGATATTTAGTATTTTCATTTATAATAATAATATTTGTAATACGTGCAATCAAAGCATTTAAACAAAACAATACATCAAAAGTATTAAAAAATTTAGTAGTTATACCAGGATATTTAGTTGCAATGTTTTTAATTATAATCGTATTTGATTTGATATTTGTAAAATCAAATACCCTAGATAAAGAAAAAGACTATATTGCAGATAATATTAAATACACAAAAGCAGCATACAACATAGATATTGAAGAATCAAACTTGGAAAACTCAGGAACAATAACACAAAATGAAGTAAACGAAAATGCAGAAGTAATAAACAACACAAGATTGGTAAATCAAGATGTTGTATTAAAAACATTAGACGATAATCAAACAGGAACAGGTTATTACACATATAGAAATGCAAATATTGCAAAATATAAAATTTCAGGAGAAGATAAACTTTTATATTTAGCACCAAGAGAAGTTACAAACTCAGGAAGAACATATAATAGCAAAACATATGAATACACACACGGAAAAGGTCAAATTGCAATAGACGCAACCAATGCAACTACAACAGGAAGCCTAAACTATATCCAAAAAGATGTATCTGGAAAAGATGATCAATTAGGAACAAAAACTCAAGATATTTATTTTGGACTAGAGACAAACAATGCAATAGCAACAAATGTAAAGAATAAAAAAGAATATGATTACACAGATGAATACGGATTAGAACATACATCAACATATAATGGTAATGCAGGTTTACAACTTGGATTTCTTGATAGATTAATTTTAGGAATAAGAACAGGGGACTTAAACTTATCATTCTCAACAGAAATAAACAAAGACAGCAAAATCTTAATAAATAGAAACATAATTAAAAGAGCAAAAGAAGCAATGCCATATTTAATATATGACGAAAATCCATATACAGTTGTAACAGAAGACGGTAAAACAGTATGGGTGTTAAATGCATACACGGTTTCAAGTGATTATCCATATTCACAATACACATCAATAGAACATGATGGAATAAAAGAAAAAATCAATTATATTAGAAACTCTGTAAAGGTAATAATAGATGCATATGATGGTAAAATGAAATTCTATGTAACAGATAAAACAGACCCAATTGCTATGGCATATAGAAACATATATCCAACAGTATTTGAAGATATAAATTCAGAAATACCAGCAGATATATCAGAACACTTTATTTATCCAGAATTTTTATATAATGTACAAGCAGAATTATTAAAAATATATCACAATGTAAAACCAGATGTATTATACAGAACAGACGATGTATGGAGTTTGGCAAAATATAATACAACAAATGTAACAAAATCAACAGGAACAGAATTGAAACCATATTACACAATGTTTGACAACGACGGAAAAAATGAAATTGGTTTAATACAAATTTATACACCAGAATCAAAACAAAACTTGATTTCATATTTAGTAGGAACAACAGATGGAAATTCAAATAAATTGAAATTATATAAATTTTCACAAGATAGCAATGTTTTGGGGCCAATGCAATTAGACAATCAAATTGAACAAGATGAAACAATATATTCTGAAATTCAAAGTTTGAATACAAGTGGAACAAAGGTTACAAAGGATATGGTAGTTGTTCCAGTAAACAACACATTATTATATGTAGAATCAATTTATCAAACAATGTTGAATGAAGAATCAAAAATACCAATGCTTAAAAAGGTTGTTGTAGCATCAGGTAATAAAGTTGCAATTGGTGATAATTTAGATATGGCAGTTAAGAATTTACTTTCAAAAGAAGCATCTAGCATTGAAGTTGAAAATACTGATGATATAGATGGCTTAATTGATGCAATTGTTAAGGCTAATAAAAACTTGTCTGAGTCTACTAATAATAAAGATTGGGAACTTATGGGTTCAGATATTAAAAAGTTACAAAGTTTAATTGATTCTTTGGAGGCTGAAAAGGCTAAAGAAGATAAGAAAAAAGCAGAAACTAAAAATGAAGTTAATGAAGTAAATAATGTAATTGAAAATATAGTAGAATAAAATTAGGGATAGGGGGACGGGTCTCCAATCCCTAATTTTTATTTTATGAGTCATATTTTGAAAAAATCGAAAAAAAATCGGGATTGGAGACCCGTCCCCTTATCCCGATTTTTTATACTAATTTATAAAATACTTTTTTTCCTTTTTTCAAAATAGCATAACCATCATTAAAATCAACATCTGAAAGAACATAATTCACATCAGAAACCTTATTATCATTCAAAGAAATACCACCTTGATTGACCAAAGTTCTGGCTTGACCTTTAGAAGGAGCAATACCAGTTAAAATAATAGCATCCAAAATTGAAATATTTCTATTTTCTAATTCAACTGTAGGCATATTATCTAAATTACCTTTACCAGTAAATAGGGCATTAGAAGCCTCTTCTGCCTTTTTTGCTTCTTCTTCACCATGAACTAATTTTGTGATTTCAAAAGCGGCAATTTTTTTAGCCTCATTAATTTGCTCATCTTTTAAAGAAGCAAGTTCTTTTATTTTATCCATAGGTAAGAATGTTAATAATTTTAAAACATTTTCAACACTTTCATCTTCAATATTTCTCCAATATTGATAAAATTCGTATGGTGAAGTTTTTTCTGGGTCTAACCATAAAGCGCCTTTTTCTGTTTTACCCATTTTTTTACCTTCTTTTGTTGTAAGAAGTTTGAATGTTAAACCATAAGAATCATCTTTTCCAATTCTTCTAATCAAGTCAACACCACCAAGGATGTTAGACCATTGGTCGTTTCCACCCATTTCCAATTTACATCCATATGTTTCATATAAATGTAAAAAGTCATAAGATTGCATAAGCATATAACTCATTTCGAAAAATGTTAAACCAGTTTCCATTCTTTGTTTGTAACATTCTGCTGCAAGCATTTTATTAACAGAGAATAGGCTACCAATATCTCTCATAAATTGAACAAAGTTCAAGTCTAAAAGCCAGTCTGCATTGTTTACAATAATTGCAGCATTTTCACCTTCAAAACTAATGAATTTTTCAATTTGCTTTTTGATGCATTCAACATTATGGTCAATTGTTTCTCTTGTCATCATTTTTCTCATATCAGTTTTTCCAGATGGGTCACCAATTGTAGCAGTTCCACCACCAACTAATATGATAGGTTTGTGTCCACATTTTTGCATATGACTTGCAACCATTAAAGAAACAAAGTGTCCAACGTGTAAACTGTCTGCTGTTGGGTCGATTCCAATATAAAATGGAACACTTTCTTTTCCAAAAAGTTCTTTTATTTCTGTAGGATGAGTCATTTGCTCAATATATCCTCTTTCTTCTAAAATATTAAATACATTTGTCATTATTAAATCGTCCTTTCTAATTAATTAAAAATGTGCAAAAATATATAAATATAAAAATATTTTGTAGCACATATTAAAATTTTATAATTTTATATTTTTATTATTTTTAAATTCTTCATTAAATTGAGAATAATTTAAAAATCTATTCAAATTTTTAACGGCAATACCAGTTACTCCAGAGATTGCATCTAAGTTTTGATTTAAACCATTTTCTTCAACATATGATTTAAAAGTTTCAAATTCCAAAGTGTCCTTTGCACTACATTTAGGGCATACATTATCATTTGATACATAAAAATTTCCACATCTACTACATTTATTAAATTCCATAATAAAATCCTCCTAATTTTTCTTTTGATATATAAACTGGCACTATTTTATCATATTTTGTTGGAAATAGGAAGAGAAAATTAGGAAAAAATCAAAAAAAGTATGGAATATAAATTAAAGATATGTTATACTTTTTCTGTTATAATAAAGAGAAAAAATTTTACAAGAAGATAAGACTACAAAAGAAAAATTTTTAACTAAAATTGTACCTTAGAAGGGAATGATAAAAAAGATGGCAAAAAACAAAACAGTATTTGTATGCAATGAATGTGGATACGAATCAGGAAAATGGCTAGGAAAATGCCCTGCATGTGGAAGTTGGAATACTTTTTTTGAACAAAAAATAGTGGAAAGCAAAAATAGTTCACTAAAAGCAGAAAAAGGAACAAACAATGTACCACAAAAATTAAACTCATATGAAGCAAAAGAAACAATAAGAACATCAACAGGATTTGATGAACTAGACAGAGTTTTAGGAGGTGGACTTGTAAAAGGTTCATTAATTTTACTAGGTGGAGAACCCGGTATTGGTAAATCAACATTAATTCTGCAATTATGTGATAAAGTAAAGGGAGAAGGACAAGTTTTATATGTTTCAGGAGAGGAATCGGCAGAACAAATAAAACTTAGAGCAGATAGATTACGGAATAAATAATGAGAACATACTATTTTTGGGAGAAACAGATATAGATGTAGTAAATCAAAATATAATAAATTTAAATCCAAAATTAGTAATAATAGACTCAATACAAACAATGTACTCAGAAGAAATATCTGCAGCGGCAGGAAGTGTAAGCCAAGTAAGAGAAATAACATCACAAATAATGAGAGTATGTAAATCAAGAAATATAACAACAATAATTATAGGACATGTTACTAAAGACGGAAACATAGCTGGACCAAGAGTTTTGGAACATATGGTAGATACTGTTTTATACCTGGAAGGTGAAAGATATTTTTCATACAGAATATTAAGAGGTGTAAAAAACAGATTTGGTTCAACAAATGAAATTGGTATGTTTGAAATGAGAGGAGAAGGAATGTGCGAAATAACAAATCCTTCTGATGTATTGATTTCAGAAAGAGAAGACAACCCACCAGGTTCATGTATTGTATCATGTATGGAGGGAACAAGGTCAATGCTAGTAGAATTGCAAGCATTAACATCACAAAGTGTATTTGGATATCCAAAAAGAACAGCAAACGGTATAGACTACAATAGACTAGCATTATTAATAGCAGTTCTAGAAAAAAGAGCAGGTATGAACTTAGGAAATCAAGATGTTTATTTAAATGTTGTTGGAGGTCTAAAAATTAGCGAACCTTCAATAGACTTAGGAATTTTAATGGTAACCGCATCAAGTTACAAAAATAAGCCAATTGAAAAAGGTATTGCAATAATGGGTGAAGTTGGTCTTACAGGCGAAGTTAGAAGAATAAATATGATAGAAAAAAGATTAAAAGAAGCAGAAAAATTAGGATTCAAAAAATGCATAATTCCAGAAAGTAACAAAAAAGGCTTGAAAGAAAAGTTCAAATTAGATATAATAGGAGTCAAAGACATAAATGAGGCAATGAAAACGTGTTTTTAATGCACGTTTCCCAAAAATTAGGACAAGACCAGAAAAGTAATTAACCTAGAAGGAAGGGAGGAAGAAAAGTGACAGCAGATTTGCTAAAACTAATTGCACCAGGAACACCAATTAGAGATGGACTGGAAAATATACTAAGAGCAAAAACTGGAGCCTTATTACTTATAACTGACAACAATGACGTAATAAAAGAAATTGTTGACGGAGGCTTTTACATAAACGAAGAATACACATCATCAAAACTATATGAATTGGCAAAAATGGATGGAGCAATTGTTTTAAGTGGTGATTTGAAACGAATACTATTCGCAAATGCACAACTTATACCATCAAGAGAAATAGAAACAAGAGAAACAGGAACAAGACACAGAACTGCAGAAAGAACAGCAAAACAAACAGGAGAACTTGTAATAAGTATATCGCAAAGAAGAAATATAATCACAATATTTAAAGGTGACTTTAGATATATACTAGAAGACACAAACGCAGTACTAAATAAAGCAAACCAAGGAATACAAACTCTAGAAAGATACAGAAAAGTATTTGACAATAGACTTTCAATATTAAACGAGTACGAATTTAATGACATCGTAACACTTAAAAATGTAATTGATGTAATTCAAAGGGCAGAAAGAGTACGAAGAATAGCAGACGAAATAAAAAATCAAATTTATGAATTAGGTGTTGATGGAAGACTTGTAAGCATGCAATTACAGGAATTAATGGGTGGACTAGAAAAAGAAGAAGAATTAATTATAAAAGATTATATAGTTGCTTCAAAATCAACTAGAAAAAAGAAGACACCAGAAAATGTTATAGAAGAATTGTCAAAAATCCAGTATGAAGAAATGACCAGAGAAAACACAATTGCAAAATTACTAGGATATGAAACATTTGACAATTATGACGAAGTTGGTGTATATACAAGAGGATACAGAATTTTAAATAAAATACCACGAATGCCATCAAATATAGTAGAAAACTTAGTATCATCATTTAAATCATTCCAACACGTACTTGCAGCAGACATAGAAAGTTTAGACGAAGTTGATGGAATTGGTGAAGTTAGAGCAAGAACAATTAGGCAGTCTTTAAGAAGAATGCAAGAACAATTTATGTTCGAATAAAAATAAAAAAGCGAAGGGAGAAAAAGTAAAAAATGAAAAACGTAGGAAAAATAATTTGGATAGTAGCAATGATCGCTATAATAGTATTAATAGGGGTTGTAGGATTTGGATATTATAAAAAGGTAACATTTAAAAGTCAAAATCCAGTAGCAACAATGGAAGTAGAGAACTTTGGAACAATAAAAATGGAATTATATCCAGACCAAGCACCAGAATCTGTAGCAAACTTTATAAAACTAGCAAATAATGGATTTTATGATGGAACAACATTCCACAGAATAGTAAAAGACTTTATGATACAAGCAGGTTCAAAAGACGGAGATGGAAAAACTGGAGCAAAAATAAGTAACTTAAAAGATGGTGGAGAAGACAAAGACTATACAATAAAAGGTGAATTTTTATCAAATGGAGTAACAAATACCATAAAATTTGAAGAAGGAACATTAGCAATGGCAAGAGCAGACTATACACAATACTCATCAAGCCTAACAAAGGAATCATATAATTCAGGATGTTCACAATTCTTTATAATGACAAAAGAAAACACAAATTTAAATGGATATTACGCAGCATTTGGTAAAGTAACAGAAGGAATGGATATTGTACATAAAATAGAAGAAGTTGAAGTAAAAGCAGCAGATGGACAAGAAAATACAGAAAATGCAGAAATTAGTACACCAGTAAATGCACCAAAAGTTACATCAATTAGAGTTGAAACTTATGGAATTGACTATGGTATGCCAGAAACACTAACACCATTTGATTACACATCTTGGATGTATAAACAATATGGAATAGGACAATAAAATGCAATTCTTTTTCTAACTTAAGATTGAGAATTAAGAAAGGACGAAAATAGAGAATGAAAATTTTAGCAGTTGGAGACATTGTAGGTTCTGCAGGCATAAATGAATTAAAACAACAACTTAAAGGAATAAAAGAAAAAGAAAACATAGACTTTACAATAGTAAATGGAGAAAATTCAGCAGAAGGAATGGGAATTACAGAAAAAAACTTTAATGATATAATATCACAAGGCGTAGATGTTGTAACAATGGGAAATCATACATGGGGGAAAAAGGACATATTTAAATTTATAGATAATCCTAAAATAATAAGACCCGCAAATTACCCAGAGGGCGTTGTTGGAAAAGGATATAACATATATGAATGTAAAGGTAAAAAAATAGCAGTAATCAACTTAATGGGAAGAGTTGATATAAATATTTTAACAGAAAATCCATTTTTGATAGCAAAAAAAATAATATCAAAAATTGAAAACAAGGTAGACATGATTTTTGTAGATTTTCATGCTGAAGCAACTGCAGAAAAAATAGCGTTAGGATATTATTTAGATGGAAAAGTAACTGCAATTTTTGGAACACATACACATGTACAAACAGCAGATGAAAAAATATTACCAAATGGAACTGGATATATAACAGATATAGGAATGACTGGCCCTGAACATTCTGTAATAGGTATGGATATTAAAGCGTCAATAAAACGTTTTGAGACTACATTGCCAGAGAGATATAGAATTGCAGATGGTAAATCTATATTTAATGGAGTAGTTTTTGATGTTGATGATAATACATCAAAGGTTGTAGGAATAAAAAGAATATATATAGGAAAATAAAAAGATAAGATCACAGTATATAGGTTATAAACTGTGATTTTTAATATTCAACTTGCTTTTATTAGTATAATGTCGAAAAAAAGAATATATTGCGATGAAAACTTAAAAAAATTTCCAGAAAACTATTTACATTTTTTTCCAGAAGTTATAAAATATCATCATAAAAGTTGCAACAAAAAATAAATTATAATTAGGAGGCAAAAGAAAATGGAAATTTTAAAAATTTCATCAAAATCAAACCCTAATTCAGTAGCAGGAGCAATCGCTGGATTAGTTAAAGAATCAAACAAAGCAGAAATGCAAGCAATTGGAGCAGGAGCATTAAATCAAGCCGTAAAAGCAGTAGCAATAGCAAGAGGTTTTGTAGCACCATCAGGCGTTGATTTGGTATGTATACCAGCTTTTGCAGAAGTAGAAGTAGAGGGAGAAGATAGAACAGGAATTAAGCTTATTGTTGAATCAAGAGCATAACATATAAGAAATAAATATAATATAAACGGTATTTTGTAAGAAGCAAGATATCGTTTTTTTCTGTTGATATTCGTCGAATTTGATTGTTTAATATGGGTACAAAAAATATACACAAAACGTGCAATAAAAATCAAAAAAAGTATTGCAAAATAAGAAAAGTTATATTAAAATAATTGTGTAAAACATTTACGGAAGTAAATAATTTGTACATTGAAAATTTAATACCTTTGTCGAGATTAATTCAATAGAAAATTATTTATTGAAGTAAATAATTTACAAAAAACAAAAATAAGAAAATATAAAAAACAACAAAAATAAAAAATGATGAATTTAAAAAGAAAAAATACAAATAATAAGAAAAAATAAAATAAAAAACCAAGGAGGAAAATAATATGTTAAAAAACAAGAACAAAGGTATTACACTAGTTGCGTTAGTGATTACTATAATTATACTTTTGATTTTGGCAGGAATTTCAATATCTGCATTAACAAATACAGGAATATTTGGAAAAGCAAAAGATGCAAAACAAAAATCAGCAAATGCGGAACTAGACCAAAATACAAAATTAGATGAATACGAAAATGAGATAGATAATTATTTACCTAAAAAAAATAATAATAAAACAGTAGAACAATCAAAAGAAAAAGTACTTAGTACCGAAAAAAATACAGAGTTAGTAGACACAAAAGAAAACAAAATAGTTATCCCAGCAGGATTTAAAATAACAGGAGATGCAACAACAGTTGACAAAGGAATAGTAATAGAAGATGCAACATCAGGAGCAACAGCAGGAAGCCAATTTGTTTGGGTACCAGTTGGAAAAATAACAAAAGCAGATGGAACAGAAACAACAATTACATTGGAAAGATATGATTTTGATTATTCAACAGGAGCAGAAAGTGTATATTCTGGAAGTTATATTGTTGAAGAGGATGCAAATGACCCATCAACATTAAAAAATATAGAAGGTAAATCAATTGCTAAAAATATAACAAACTTTAAAAATAGCGTAAAAGCAAATGGAGGATATTACATTGGTAGATATGAAGCAAGAACA
>ERZ827496.464-NODE-464-length-57849-cov-39.171160_pt1 | contig 57849 bp, 47 predicted proteins | sample MGYA00519769_ERZ827496 | MGnify/ENA primary metagenome ERZ827496 (study PRJEB31778, sample SAMEA3449327) | human gut metagenome | biome: human gut; feature: human-associated habitat; material: faeces | place: United Kingdom | collected 2010/2012 ...
CAGACATGCCACAGCACTAACGACAGGTGCGAAGCACTGGCATCGCTAAAAGGCTATTTTTTATGTTTTTGTTTCAGTCCCCCAGTATTTTTCCACTGAGCCCATCACCCTCCCCACAGCACAATACCACCACACCCCGAAAAGACTTACGAAAACAGATTCACAAACACGAACAACCACCTGCAATTTTACAGAAAATCAGCAAGTTGAGGCTTTTTTAACAAAGTTCACAACATTGTGGACCACAACCTTGTGAACTTTCTTTTTTTTCATTACCTTTGTAGTCTAATTGAAAAGATGTAAAGGTTATGGAAAAAGCTTTTGTCTATGGCATGTCGGTTGGTGGTAATAACTTTACAGACCGAATTGAGGAAACCAAGCGTATCAAGCTTGACTTTGAAAATGGCATTAATGTCATTCTTATATCTCCAAGACGCATGGGGAAGACCTCGCTTATAAAAAAGGTGATTTCAGAGGTTGACAATCCTATGATAAAAATCGTCTATATGGACATCTATGATTGCAGAAGTGAATATGATTTCTATAACCGATTTGCCGAAACGATCATGAAATCCCCCGGCAACCATTTGGAGCAAGTCATGGAGAATATTAAACGTTTCTTAGTAAGAGTTTCACCAAAGCTTTCATTTAGCCCAGAGCTTAATTCTGAGTTTTCTATATCATTAGGAATAACGCCTAAGAATTATTCTCCAGAGGAAATTTTGAATCTTCCAGAACGTATTGCTAAAGAACAGGGCATTCGCATGGTAGTGTGTATTGACGAGTTTCAGCAGATAGGTGAGTTCACCAACTCGCTAACTATACAAAAACGTCTACGCGGAGTTTGGCAGCACCACCAAAATGTGTCTTATTGCTTCTTTGGCAGCAAGAAGCATCTGATGGAGAATATATTCCAAAGTCGTCGTATGCCTTTCTATCAGTTTGGCGAGATGCTACATCTCAAGTGCATTCCTACGGAATATTGGGTTCCCTTCATCTGTTCTCGATTTGAGAAATATGGCAAAAAGATAACAGAAGGATATGCGAGCAGAATTTGCCAAGTGGTGAAAAATCACTCATCTTATGTGCAACAACTTGCATGGAACGTTATGGCTGAAACAGAGAAAGAAGTAAACGAGCAGAGTTTCAAAGAAGGCTTGAAGGCCTTGCTGGAACAAAACAGTAGCCTCTTTATACAACAGACAGAGGGGCTTACCACCTATCAACTCAACTTTATTCGCCTTTTGTGCAAAGACATACATACAGGATTCACCACTAAAGCGGTTTCAGAAATATATCCTCTCGGCAGTAAATCAAATGTAGACCGTATAAAGAAATGTTTAATTGAAAAAGAGATTATCACCATTGAAAAGGATGGTGTATCCCTCGCTGATAGTGTTTTTGAACTTTGGTTTAAAAGAGAAATGATGTAGTCGATAGCCGACACTATGGTTTACCATTCACCAGTTTAATAAATATCATTAATCAGTTTAGTAATGTTCAAAAAAATAATCTGCGCAGAATTTGTGTGATGAAAGTTTGCGCAAAAGAGCATCCGACAAAAGTTGTGCAAGTTATTTTTTGCATATCACTTATTAGCCAAAAGACAGTAAATATGAACGAGTATAAAACAATAGACTCTCTTTTTAAGAAATTCGCTAATCCAATAAAAGAGAATTACGAAGCATTGGCGGTTAGCCTAATGAAAAACTTTTCCATCACCAAATGTGAAAAAGATAGTGAAGGAATAAGAAACGTGAAGTACCGAATAGCTGATTTGGAATTTTATCTATACTCAACAGACGATACTGAAGACGTAGCAACTTTGAATAGAGATTGTATTGAAGGACAATGGTTCTTTCATCGATTTGGAGTAGATATCGCATTTCGTACTTTACGTGGAGATAACAATGAACTGATACGGTTTGGCGGTGTGCTGATTCGTGGATTGGAGAAGTACGAAAACGGAAAGCATGTCGGCAATATATCAGGTAGCCAAAGATGTTTGTTTGACATGTTTAATGCGTCAGATGATATGCCTAAACTTATTGAAGACAAACCTTTGGATCATATCGAGATATTCAATACTTATAGGGTAGAGAGTCGACCTCTACCTTATCGTTATTTCAAAGGCGGTGTTGATTGGCAAATGAAAAGAAAATACGTTTTTCAAACCCAGAAGTCGACCAACGGTACGCCCGAATATCACATATGGAACGACTATAAGGATTTGACCAAGAATATGTATCAAAACATGCCTAAGAAATCTGACGTAATAAAGAAAATATATCCAAGTTATGATTACTGATGAGCAAACGAACAAAGTATATTTTTCTGAATATCTGAGGGCTTACAAATGTTGGAAAAGCATCAAAGAAGCGTTGCTTAAACATAAAATAAACTTTGAAATGCTGCCCGCCACAAAAGATATATGGGTGAGAGACTTCATGCCGATTCAAAAGGATGTAAAATCTTTTATCGGGTATGAGTATAATCCAGATTATCTCAAAGAAGGACAACAGTACATCACACATGATGTGCATAATTGCTTTGAATTCATGCACAATAGTCTAATGATATTGGACGTCATCGTAGATGGCGGCAATGTGATAAAGTGTGATGACAAAGTAATCATGACAGACAAGGTCTTCATCGAGAATAAGGAGAAAGGCCGTGAGTTCTTACAGACGGTTCTCGAAGACAGTTTTGGCTGTGAAGTTGTTTTCATCCCATGGGACAAGGCGGAGAAATGCGGACATTCAGATGGAATGGTACGCTATGTTGAACCAGGGCATATTGTAATAAACAATTATGCAGATATAGATAAGCAACTTCGCAAAGAATTATTGAAGGTTTTGCGTCCATACTTTCCGAAAATAAGCGAGTTACAATATGGCAAGTATGCGCGAATAAATAGTTGGGCGCATATTAATTTTCTTCGTGTTGGCAATTTCTTGCTTGTACCACAAATAGGTATTGCCAGTGATACCGTCGCTATCGAACAATTGAAGGAGATATATCGAGATTGTGAAGTCGTGCCTTGTGAAGCAAAAGGCATTGTTGCTAAAGGTGGTGCTTTCAATTGTGTATCATGGAATATAAAAGAATAGCTAAGGTATATGTTTTTTCCAACGATGTCATTTTTTTGGACAAGGCACAAGCCCATATCCAAATGTAAAGTTACGAATAATAGTTTGAGCAACTGCGTTTTTCAAGCAAAAACTTTGATTGCAAGCGCACCGAAACACATTTTAGACAGCCCAAATCCTCCAAAACCAAACAGACCATAACGCCATCACGTAGGGACATGCCTTTGGCATGTTTCAATGGCAATCGGCAATTTTCAACACCCAACAACGCGTGCCCCAGCAACACATCACCCAACAACGCGTGACCCAAACATTTTCAACGCATCTCCCAACATGCCGAAGGCATGTCCCTACGCTATGATTCTGATTTTGCTCTATTTGCAGCCTTTTCTTCTGTTGCACTCTTGGCAGAGCATTTGGCAATTTTCTTTGGTGGTTCTACCTCCATCGCGCCATGGAGTGATATGGTCGCCCTCCATAAATTCGAAGCCGAAATCCTTGCCACAAAGAGCGCATTTATGCTTCTGCTGTTCCCATACGGCAAGTTTTATCTTGTCGGGGAACGCACGGAGGTCAAGGTAATGTTCGTCGCCTATTAGCACATAGGGAATGATGCCTTGTGGCTTTTGTATCTCGTCGTCGCCCACCAAATCGGCAATCTGTGCCTCCAAAGCCTTAATGTTGAGCGGTTTTTCGTGAAACATATCATACAGTTTAGCCCAGTCAAGTCCCTTCATGATCTTCTTAAACTTCTTCATGTTGAACGTGGATTTAGCCCAATGCAGCACATTCTGAAAATACGTCCAAAGCGGTCCGGCGTTCAAATCGTGCTGGTGTAGTGCCATATAGTCAACCGCTGTTTTCGGTTTACCGTTGCGCGTTTCGTGCTCTGCCATCCATTCCAACGCTTTTTTCAAGAAGTCCTGACGTATAGGCGAGCCGTTCACCAAATCTTTGCCCAACCGATAGGCACCACAGTTGGTTTTGGAGAAATGCAATTTTGCATCGCTGACAAATGGTCCGGCATATATGGCGTTGCGAATTTCCTGCTCGTTCAGAGCCTTGCCGGCAATGTTGATGGTCTTGAACCACTCCAATTTCTCCGATTCCTCACCCTCGCACACATACACTGTGAGTTCGTAATCAAGAATCCGCTTTTGAATGTCGGCTGGCTGATTGAAGAAGTTCTTGAAATCATAAGCAAACTTTCCTGCCACATACTCACATAGCGAGAGCGTGCGCTGCTGACCGTCCATCACCTCGTAAGGACACTCTGCGTCATCGCTTCGTTTCACCCAATACATGATATTGAGTGGATAGCCGTTCAGCACCGTGGTAATCACGGCTTGTTGCTCTTTTTCGTTGTAAATAAACTCACGCTGGTAAGGAGGGCGAATGTCGAGCAAACCGTCATATCCACGCACTCCTTGCTCCTCATTGTTGATGTAACCTTTGGTTATCTCACCAACAGTTACCGATATTTGCTTAATGGTCATCATGATTTTTAATTTTTATTTATTAAGCGCTTTATCAATATTCTTGTGAATTGACGTTTTCCATTTACTACTGCACAACCACCCCTATCATTCGGATTCACTTCATAACCGACCTTTTCTAAAACTTCTTTAGGGGCAGACGCTCGTGTATTTCCACTTGCTTGCCAAATGATTTCAAATTGCGAAGGACAATACTTATCCAAGAAAGTCAAAGGAACCCCCATTATCCCATCATAGTCAAAGGGAATGTTTTGGGTCCTGCTCACATCGATTGCATCGTAATTGTCGTATTGGGGATATTCTTCTGGAGAATAGCGACACACCAAGTCAAGTTCCTCATTACGTTTTTGAATCTCCAAATTTGTAAACCATGTAACTCCAGATACACGAACCATCCCTTTTCTATGATCGCTTGCAGTAGCCACATCCTCATAAGGTGTTATAAAATGAGCAGCAGCACCTCTAAACCCATATCCAATCCACACTTTATTCGCCTGAATTAGAGGGAACAATTCCTTGTATGTGATATTCATTTGCCTTCCCACAATCAAGAATTTCTTTTCGTACTTCATTAGTTGTCCGATGTATTCTCGGAATAGCGAGAATGGCGGATTAGTTACCACAATATCTGCTTCTTTGAGAAGTTCTACACACTCTGCGGAACGGAAATCACCAGTCTGTAAAACCGACAGCACATTCTTATCGTTCTGCAACAGGTAACGAACATCCGACAAATCCACCGCCCCATCGCCGTTTTCGTCCTTCACCTCTGTAATCTCCACTTTATACGCCACCTTTTTAGGCTCCTTATTGCCCTCTCCATCAAAACGGAATATCAGTTCCGTACCTTGCACTGGCGAGCCGTCGTAGCAAGTGCATATCAATTTTTTCAGTCCCAGTTGGTTGAACCGAAGTGCAAAATACTTAAAGAAATTACTTTCATAAGGGTCATCACAATTGCAGAGCACCACCTTACCATGAAAGTGTTGCCAATAATGCTGCAATTCTCGCTCAATGTCTGAAAGTTGAGTGTAAAACTCATCCTTTTTCGCCACTTTTGCGGCATTCAAATTCTTATTCGCCATAATGATTGATAGTTACAGTACACAACACACGGCATACAACTATCAATCCGCTAAAACGCAAAAAAGGCGTGATGCCTCTTGTCGCGTTTAGCACGGGGACGGCGTCGGATGGAGCCCCGGTCAATCCACAAGAATGCACCACGCCTATGGCGTGATAGCATTGCATTAAATGGATTGACTGGAGACCACATACGAGCCTCCTATCACATATTATTTCCGTGCTTGTTATTCCAATTAGAGTTTCCGACGCTCTTGGCTAAACGCGAAATAATAGCGAATGCTTTATGTTTTTTCCAACGATGTCATTTTTTGGACAAGGCACAAGTCCATATCCAAATGTAAAGTTACGAATAATAGTTTGAACAACTGCGATTTTCAAGCAAAAACTTTGATTGCAAGCACACCGAAACACATTTTAGACATCCCAAATCCTCCAAAACCAAACAAACCATAACACCATCACGTAGGGACATGCCTTTGGCATGTTTCAATGGCAATCGGCAATTTTCAACACCCAACAACGCGTGCCCCAGCAACACATCACCCAACAACGCGTCACCCAACATGCCGAAGACATGTCCCTACGTGATGATGAGATTTTTTAATTGGGTTTAATTGGGTTTTAATGGATTGAATTGGTGTTTTTTTCGCTAAATGGGTGGGGTATTACCAATGAAGGGGGATGGGGAAAACGAAAACACCGACTAAATTTGGGGGGATTTAGTCGGTGCTTTGGAACGTTTTAGTATTTCATTACTTGCTATTGGGCGGTTTGGAGGATGATATTGATGAGGGAGGTGACGTCGGTTACGTTGAGGATGCCGTCGCCGTCGAAGTCGTAGGCATCGTCCTTTTCCACTGTGCCGAGAATTATGTTGATGAGGCGTGTCACGTCGGTCACATCATATTTCTTTTGGTCAGCCTTTTGCGTCACCTTCAGGGTTATGGTGTCGTAGCCGTCGGTGAGCTTGATGTTGGCTGTGCGGCTCTCCATTCCTGCCGGCAACGCGTCGTAGCCGATTTTGAGGGTATCTACCGTCAAACCGTTCTGCTTGTTCATGATGCGGCACCAGTTGGCGTCCACCACAGGATCTTTATAGCCAAAGAGCGAGAAAATCTGCTGCTCTGCTACGCCTGCCGTGGCAGGAACCACGATTTCATCGGTGCCAACGGGCAACGTGGTAATCACGGAGTGCGCCACCATCGGGAAGATGTAGAAACTGGTTTGGCCGCCGTCGCCACCTTGGAAGTAACCAGTGAGCGGTTGCCATTTGCCCTTTTTCAGCATGTAGGCGGTGTTGCCTTCGTTGCGGAATTTCGCCATGGCGAACGACACGTTGCAAGAGTCGTTCCACTCTGGAATACCGTCGATAGTGAACCAAAACTCATCATCTACCACCTGTGGATTGAACTTAAATTCGGTGCCCACAAGGTTGGAGCCGCCCACCTCCAGTTCAAAGGTGCGCCACCATGCCGATTCGAGTTTCTCGCCCGGCAGTCCGTTTTCGCTCTTGCGCAAATGCACGCCCACGCTGGCGATTTGGTCGGCAATGTGGGTGGCTTTGTTGGTCACGAAATAAACGTATGCGCCATACACCACCATCGGGCGCGAGGGCTTGGAGAAACGCTCGCCATACTCGGTAACGCCCATCTGGTTGCTACCGGGGAATGTGCCGTTGCCCAAATCGTAGGTGATGGGGCGGTCGTCGGGCAGGAGATTGTTGATCACCGCCTCGTATTCAACCTGCACATCCATCTTATCTTCGCTTTTACCGTGCTTATTCTCCACTTGCAGACCCACGCTTTGCTTGTGGAGGAAGTCGTAGCTCACCTTGGGGCTTTGCTCGGTGGAAGCGGCTGGCGATGCGCCAGTGAAACTCCAGTTCCACTTGTTGGGGAAACCCTCGGAGGCATCGGAGAATTGCACCGAAGCCAGCGGAGCCACCAATGGCAGATGGCTTGAAGCCTCGCGGAAGGTGGCTGGTGGCATGATATGCGCCACAGGAGCCTTGCCGGTCACGGTCACGAAGCCTTCGCGAGTGACTGCCGACTTATTGCCTTGCGCATCAATCACCTCAAGGCTCACGTTATAGGTGCCGTCTTCCTTATAGTAAACTTGCGGATTTTGCTCAGTAGATGCCGATGGAGTGCCGCCGGGGAACGCCCATTGCCACGTCACTGGCGCACCTTGCGAGAGGTCGGCAAACTTCACCACTTCACCAGTTGCCACGTTCACGCCGTCGATTGAAGCCACGCCTGTCACTTCCAAGCCGTCGATGGCGTAGTCGGCCATATATCCGCCCGTCTTAAACTCGTCGGCGGTGCCTGGGCCGTAGGTGAAGCGGAATTTCACCGATTTACCGGCGAATGCGCTCAAATCAGCCTCAACTTGGTGCCAAATGTTGCCCGCGTGCCCCGATTCCATCGTACTATTCCACAAGTCGGTGGAAGTGGCGAAATCGTCGGTGGATACGCTCAAAGTGAGCACGGCGTAATCGTTCATCGCCTCGCTATACTTCACATAAGCGTGGAATGCGCCGTTCGACGGCACACTCACACCTGCACTGGTGGCATAAGCCACGGCACGGCGAAATATCTGATAGGGACCCTCCACATAGAGCGACTGCACATCGGCGGCATCGACAGTGTTGAAGCCCTTGTTTTTCAACGACCACTTCACATATCCAGAGGGGTCGTTGGTAAGTGCCCAACTCGATGCGCCTTGGTCGAAATTATCGCTCCAAACGGCAGTTTGCGACGATGCGCCTTGCACACTAAAAGCGGCCTTCAGCTCGCCACTCGCATTTGCACGCACACGCTTGGGCATTGCCACGCTTGCCGCCTGCTCCACCTTCACAGGGGAGAACGACGGCCGCTCTGCCGCATTGCGTACAGGCTCTGCCACCTGTGCTTGCAGCGAGAGGGCGGCAAGCACAAGGGCAAAGGAAGATAAAAATGTTTTTTTCATGCTTTATTTTACTGTCATTTTTCAATTTTCATTTCACAAACTTCACATGGCTCACCTTGCCGTCGGCGGTGACGATAGAGGCGATATACACGCCTGAACCGAGGTGAGAGAGGTTGAGTTGCGCCTCAGCGTCGGCAGCAGCCACCACCACGCCATTCACAGCCACCACGGTCACATAGGCTGGCTGGGCGAGCATCAGGCATTGAGCCGCGCGGTCGTAGTAGTTGATGCCCAAACCGATGGTCTCGGTGATGCCGGTAGGCACGGTGCACTCAATCTTCACATTCTTGATAGAGATACCCCAAGGGCTGGTTGACATCTGCTTGAAACCGATGTTGTAAATGCCTGCGGCATCGATGGTGAAGTTGACGGTGCGGGTTTCGTACATAGCGAATGCAATGTCCTTGTCGGGATATTGCGCCAGTGTGGCGGCGTTGGCGTAGTCGCTATTGTTGGCAAGCACCACATCGTAGGCATCGCCATAGCGATAACTGTAGCCGTGCACATCGTAGGTGAGCATGTGTGCACCCTGCACGGTGCGGAATGGAGGAGTGAAAGCAACATCGCCAGCCTTTGCGCTGAAGCCCGACTCAATGGCTGTGTTGCGGGTGCTGTAACTCCAAGTCTTGCTGTCGCCATCAGCATCGTAGAATGCCCAGATAGCGGCATCGTCGGCATTGTCGAGTGTGGTTTCGTATGGGAGTTCGAGCGCGTCGCCAAGCACGAGACCATTGGTCAGCGCCGCCTCGCTCACTTGCTCACCCACCTTTGCCACGATAGAATAACTGTATTTTGCGAGTGGCAACACGGCATTGTCGGTGAAAGTGGTAGCCTTCACGCCCTCTGCCACCACATCCTCGTCGGGCAGACGAGTGATGGTGTAGCCCAACGCCTCGGTGTCGATATAGCCACCGTTCACGCCAGCAGTCACAGCATCGAAAGTGACCACAGGTTTGCCATCGCTCAAAGCCAAAGCGGCGTTAGCAGGAGCGGCAGGAGTGTCGGGACCCACCCAAGCGCTGGTCACGGTAGCATCTTCGCTATTCTTTTCATCGGCGTAAGCAACCAGTGTGTAGGTGTATTTGCCAGGTTCGCTCACATTATCGGTATAGGTGACGGTTGCGCCCATTTGTGGCGTGTTGATAATGGTCACCAAATCGCTGCCACGGAACACTTCCACCTTGTCGAGTTTGGCGAGGTCTAGGCCGCTCACAGCCTTCGATGGGTTCACCCAACTCAATTCCACCGCAAGCGCGCCCTTAGCGGCTGGAACGGCCTTCAAATCGCTCACAGCGGCAGGAATCACTTGCGCCTCGTCAACGGTGATGTTGTCGATATAGATTGAGTAGGTGTCGGTGGCGCCGGTCACGTTGAAACCGAAGTTGAATCCGCCACTCGATGGCGCGGTGAAGTAAGCCGTTTTGCCTTCCATGAGGGCAGACTTGATGAGTTCGCCAAAGAGTTCGGTGGTTTGAGCCTCAGGAGTATCGCCCTTGCCCACATACACGTTCAGTTGCTTGTAGTTTTCAGGCTTTATTGCCTTTTCAAGGCCAGCGTTGAACTTCAATTCATAGGTTTTGCCCTCTTCAAGAATGATTGGAGGGGTGATGAGCCAGTGGTTGGCGGCAGAAGATGTGCCCCAATATTCCACGCACTTCTTCGACGAATTGTAGTGCCATGTGCGCGCACCACCGGAGAGGTTATGAATGGCAAACAGATCGAACGATGCGGCTTGGTCGAAAGTTTCGCTATAAGGAACTGGGAAGCCCTCGCCAGCGCGAATTTTCACGGTTTGGGTAGTCGAACGCTTGGTGCTATACTGCGCCTGCACGCCGTAGGTGTAGCTGCCCAACTTGGGCACCACATTCTGGTAGGTGGTGCCGGTGAATGCCTCGTTGAGCACTTCCGAATCGCGGGTGATGCGATAAGTGACATTTTCAAAATCCACATAACCGCCGTTCTCGCTCTCGGTTGGAGCGGTGAAGGTGAGCGTCACCTTATCGCCGTCGGCTGTGGCTGCGAGGTCAGAAACTGGTTTTGGGGTGTCGATACCCACCCAACCCGAAGTCACGGTTGGAGCGCCTGTGGTGGCATCGCCGTCTTCATTGTAGGCGACCACGGTGTAGGTGTATTTGCCTGGATTGCTGATGCCCTTGTCCACATAGGTCATCACCTCGCCCTTTGCGCCAGCCACGGTGCCAAGGTCGGTGGTGCCGCGTTTCAACTTCACGCCGCTGAATTTAGCGAGGTCGTTGCCGTCGCTGTCCTTGGTGGGGTTGGTCCAAGTGAGGGTGGCTTGCAGCGCACCCTTCTCCCCTACTGCCACGGCGAGGTCCGACACCTGTGCTGGCACAGGAGCCACCTTGTTGATTACGAACTTCTGGAAACCGCAGTCGCCCTGATAGCCAGTGCTGGTCAGATGAATGGCAAAATGATAGTCGCCGGCGGCACTCACAATAATTGCACCTGTGGTGGCTTTGTAGAGTTTGCTTTGATACGCCTTTTCGGTGACAAACACATTGGTTTGAGCCTCAACTGTAGGCGCATTGCCGTAGGTGAATTGGAACGCCTGTTTGTCGGAACTGAAAGTGGAGCGCTGAATCACATAGCCGCTCACCTCATATTTCCCGGCTTCCAAATGCACAGAGGGAGAAATCAGCCAGTCGTTGGCGGCCGCTTTCTTGTCTTGGGGATAGAGTGCTTCGGAGTTGCTGTAACCCCATGTGTTGGCACTCGTTGTAGCGTTTGCGTCAATCACCGTCCATTTGGCAAAACTTGCCTCATCGGCGATGTCGAGCGTGACTGGGAAAGTGGTTTGTGCCCAGTTCACAGCGGCAGTCATCACAACTGCTGCCAGTGTCAGTAAACGTTTCATCATAGTAGGTGGTTTTATTAATTGATTATTGTAATTTCCGAGCGATTTACAAGCGATTTTAAGCGAAATCTCTCCACAAGTTACAAAGTTACTATTTTTCCCAAAAGAACAAAATTTTTCCCCGAAAAATTGACTCTATTTACTGCGAAATCGGGCATGGCGGGGGGCATCCCCCCTGTGAGCAACAAAATGCATGAAAATGTGTCACACACACTAACAACCTTTCAAGAAAAACACTATCTTTGCAAAAGTGAAAACCCAAAAACTCATATTGCTCTCTTTATTGCTCTTGCTTCCGCTTTGTGGACTTTCCGCAAAACGCGCTTTGGTGGTGGGGATTTCTAAATATCCGCAAGACAAAGGCGAACTATCATGGCCAATAATTCACGGAGCAAATGATGTGACAATCATCAAACCCATTTTGGAGAAACAGGGATTTGCCGTGACCGCACTCATCAATCAAAAAGCAACTGCCACCAATATCCGCAAAGCGCTTGCCACGCTTGTGAAGAAGGCTCAAAAAAGCGATATCATCTATTTCCATTTTTCGGGCCACGGACAGCCTGTAGAAGACGTGTCGGGCGATGAAGTCGACGGTTGGGACGAGGCGATTATCCCTTACGATGCCCTGAAAAGGTTCAAGAAGGGCGTATATACTGGAAAAAAACATATTCTTGACGATGAAATTGGCGTATATGTCAACGCTCTCCGAAGAAAAATCGGTCCGAAGGGCATGGTGTATGTCGTGCTCGACGCTTGCCACATGGGAAGCGCATCGCGCGCCGATGACGCCGACGACGAGGCTGTGTTTTGCCGAGGAACAAACGTTGGGTTTTCCAAAACCTCAAAGCCCTTTGTCCCCAAAATCGACTCCCGATCCAACATGCGCCTCACTAAAAAAGCGAATTGGGGCAACGCCTGCTTCCTTGAAGCGTGCCGCGCTTACCAATCCAACTATGAAGCAAAATTCAACGGCACATACTATGGACCGCTCACATACTACGTTTGCCGTGTTTTGAGCAAGCACTCTTTGTCGAACGGCAACACTTGGGTGGAATTGGTCAGGAAGCTGATGAATGCCGACAGACGGCTCTCCCGACAAAATATGGTGGTGGAAAAAAGTTATTGAATGAAATGACGAAAATTGCCGACAAACAGATTAATGATTTCGCAAAAAAGCAGTGGGAAAAGTCGCTCGCTTTTCTGCAAGGTCATTTCAACCTTCACCGAACGACTTGTGAAGACATTTTTCAAGAATCGTTCATTGTGCTCTACGAGAACATCAAAAGCGGTAAACTCGACAACCTCACCTCGTCGTTGTCGTCATATTTTTTGGGCATCTGCAAGCACAAGGCGCTTGAAGCGATAAGAGCGACGGACAAAAATGTGACCATCGACGACGAACTGTCGCTATCGCTTATGGACGGTGGCTTTGATGAGGAAAAAATCAATTCAATCCTCGCCCTTGATGCCGACGACACCGAGTTGAACCTGAAAAAAGGCTTAATCGTGCGCGAAATCGTAAAAAACCTCCCCTCGCCATGCAACGAACTGCTTTGGGGATATTATCGCGACAACCTGAAAATGGTAACGCTCGCCAAAATGTATAACTACAAAAGCGAGGGCGCAGTGAAAGTGACAAAGCATCGCTGTTTGGAAAAATTCCGAAACCGGTTTTCTCAAATTGTAAAATCCATATTTTAGCAACTATGGTTGATGAAGATAAAAATATAAGTATCGACGACCGCATAGCGCGGTACCTTCGTGGAGAAATGCCGCAAGACGAAGCAAACGAGTTTCTTCACGACCTGAAAAATCGGGAAGACATGAAGGACGTGCTCGAACAAGCATTGGCAACGGCTTACCTCGCAAAGGCTGTTAAAGAAGTGGGCGAGCAACAAGACGCTGGCATTATCGCCGCACTTAAAAGCATCGACACCGAAGCGGCTACAGAAGTTGCAAACAACGCCTCCGAAAAGAGGAAACACAGAGTGGATAGGTTTGCGGCATGCCTCAGTTTTGGCACCGAAGCGGCTACAGTGGCGTGCCCCAGTATCGACACCGAAGCGGCTACAGAAGTTGCAAACAACGCTTCCGAAAAGAGGAAACACAGAATAGTTAAGTTTGCATACGCATTGGCAGCGGCGGCAAGCATCGCAATTATTGCTACGGTGGGATATAACCAATACGAGCGCCACCAAGTTATCGCATTAGGCAAAGAATACGCGCAGACGCTCTCCCCCTTTGCTGAAGAATATCATAGAGGTGACACCTCTACCGCAGACGAGGAAATCAACGCATTAACCGCAAATGTGAGAAATCAAGAAAATCTTGAACAGACGATTGACAGGCTCTCAAGGCTCTGGGCACTCTCCAAAAGCGACACCTACAACGATTACACCGACTTCGCACCCGAAATCGGTTGGACGCTCGCCATTGCCCACCTCGAGAACAACGACAAAAACGCCGCCATTTCTGTCTTAACCCAGATAACGGCACTCTACCCCGAAACAGCCATCTGCCACAAGGCAAATGAACTACTTAAAAAACTAGGGAATGATATACCACATGTCCCTCTGACAAGACGGATTTACTATCTTGACGTTCCGCAGGGAGTCTACTGACTTTACCCTCACCGTCCATAACCTCGCTTCCCTGCGAGGTTTACTATAAATAGTTCCTCGCTAAAATTTTTACGATTGGGACAACTCGTATATCGTTGCCAAAAACTATAAACTTCCCAAACAACTCAACCAATCAAATGAAACAGTTTTTAGTATTCATTGCAATCTTACTACACTGCAACCTATATGCCCAAAATTTTAATATAGATGAATACTTCCAAAAAGGATTGGACGCTTTCGAAAACAGCAAAAATGAAGAAGCCATCTTCTATCTGACACCTTGCGAAAATTATTATTCCCAATTTTCAGACAGTATTTCCAAATCATGCGATGCCACTCTTTTGTCATTAGTGGCTACCGCATACTACTCACAAGGAAACTACAAGAAAGCGATTGATTGCGAAGCTAAAGCATTAATCGTCCTAAAATCTTTATATGGAGAAAATCATTTAAACTATGCAACCTCGTTAACAGATCTTGCATATTACCATTTCAAGTCCAGAAACTACAACAAAGCCGTGGAAATCGAGACAATGGCAAAGAACATCCGCAAGCAAGTGCTCGGAGAAAAACATCCTGACTATGTTCTATCACTGAGCAAATTGGGGAATTATTATTGTGATTTGGGAGACTACAAAAAAGCTGTCGAATTTGAAACAATGGCAATGAATCTTCGCAAACAATCTCTCGGAGAAAAGCACCCTGACTATGCTTTATCACTGAGCAAATTGGGGAACTATTATTGTGATTTGGGAGACTACAAAAAAGCTGTCGAATTTGGAACAATGGCAATGAATCTTCGCAAACAATCTCTCGGAGAAGAACACCCTGATTACGCCCTATCACTGAATAATCTTGCTGGATACTATTCCAATTTAGGTGATTACAGAAAGGCCGTTGAGTTCGGAACACAGGCAATGAATATCTGTAAACAGACACTTGAAGAGAACCATCCAGGTTATGCAACATCACTAAGCAATTTAGCAAGCTATTACTGTGATTTAGGAGAATACAACAAAGCCATTGAGATAGGAACAATGGCAATGAATCTTCGCAAACACACTCTCGGAGAAAAACATCTTGACTATGCCCTATCACTAAGCAATCTTGCTGGATACTATTCCAATTTAGGAGAATACAACAAAGCAGTGGAGTTAGGAACACAAGCATTGAATATCCGCAAACAAGCGCTTGGAGAAAAACATCCTGATTACGCATCTTCGTTAAATAATCTCGCTAACTATTACTATAGTTTGGGTGACTACAACAAAGCAGTGGAGTTAGGAACACAAGCTTTGAATATCCGTAAACAAACTCTCGGAGAAAAACATCCAGACTACGCATCTTCGTTGGGTTGTCTCGCTAACTATTACTCTCGTTTGGGTAACTACAACAAAGCCATTGAATTAGGAAGACAAGCTTTGAATATCCGTAAACAAACTCTCGGAGAAAAACATCCTAACTACGCATCTTCGTTGGGTTGTCTCGCTGACTATTACTCTCGTTTGGGTAACTACAACAAAGCCATTGAATTAGGAAGACAAGCTTTGAATATCCGTAAACAAACTCTCGGAGAAAAACATCCTAACTACGCAACTTCGTTAAATAATCTTGCGAACTATTATTCTGGTTTGGGTGACTACAACAAAGCAGTAGAACTCGGAACAATGGCAATGAACATCTACAAGGAAACGCTTGGAGAAAAACATCCTGACTACGCATCTTCGTTAAGCAACCTTGCATCATACAATTACCAATGTCATAATTACCAGGAGGCTTATAGATTGCTGTCAAAGAGCATTCGCATACAAAAACATATCGTGCTCTCAATGTTTAAGGAAGCAACAAGTCGAACAAGACAAACATTCTGGAACAAAAACAATGCAGAATTTGATTTTTTCCTTTCATTTTGCTTAAAGGCGCATGATCAAGAGCGCAATGGAGAGTTGTATGATTATTCTGCTCTCTTTACCAAAGGGCTGCTATTAAATGCTGAAACTAATGCGAGAGATGTGGTTCTTGAGAGCGGCGACACTGCCTTGGTGAAGCAGTTTGATGCCCTGCAGTCGGTACGCATAATGCTAAACAAGCAATACGAGAAGCCTATTGCAGAGCGCACGCTGAACTGCGATTCGCTGGAGAATGTGGCGGAACTGATGGAGCGCGAGTTGATAAAATCGTCGAAGGCTTACGGCGACTTCACCCGTAGTTTGACCATCACTTGGAAAGATGTGAAAAATGAACTGGCAGATGGCGATGTGGCGATAGAGTTTATTTCCACCCCTTTTCTCGACAACGACAGCGTGATGTATATTGCCCTCGCATTGAAGAAAGGCTACCCTGAGCCAAAACTCATTCCGCTTTTTGAAGAAAAAACTCTAAAAGAACTGTCGAATGACAACCCAAATGATGCACAACAACTGTTCCACCTTGTATGGAACCCGCTTTTGAGCGAGTTAGAGGGCACGAGAAACGTTTATTTCTCGCCTTCGGGAGCATTGTACAACATCGGAATAGAAAACCTCCCAATAAGCGCGGAAGAACGAATGTCCGACAGGTTTAATATGTACCGCCTGTCGTCAACCCGACTGCTTGCGCTCCACCCCCACTCCACAAGCGAGCGGAAGACGGCTTTATTTGGCGGATTAGACTACGAGATGAGTCCACAGGATGTGGCGTCTAACAATCTAAAGAACGCCTACCACAGCGAATTTATCGCCCAAAATCGCGACGCAAGTGCCGACTTTATGGAAAGAGGCGGATTTGGCGCATTGCCATTCTCGCTCAAGGAGGTGAAAAGCGCCAGCAAACTTCTTGAGGCAAATGGTTACGAATGTCACTTGTTTGAAGGCAAAGACGGCACCGAGGAAGCGTTTAAAAGCCTTTCGGGCAAGAAGGTGAAAGTGGTGCACCTTTCCACCCACGGTGCGTTTGTCCCCCAAAAGGAAGCCAAAAACACGAAGCAGAAGAACAACTTCCGATTCATCCAGTTTGACGACGCCGCTCCTCAAGCGCAAGAGGAAGACCAGTCGCTCACACGCTCGTTTCTGGTGATGGCTGGCGGCAATATGCTCAAAAACTACGATTCCATTCCTGAGGGTATCGACGACGGCATTTTAACGGCACAGGAAATAGCACACACCGATTTGCGAAGCTGCGACTTGGTGGTGCTCTCGGCGTGCGAGACCGCTTTAGGCGACATCACAAACGAGGGCGTGATGGGCTTGCAACGCGGCTTCAAGAAAGCCGGTGCCAACACAATTTTAATGAGCCTGTGGAAAGTGGACGACCAAGCCTCAAGCCTACTTCTGACGAAGTTTTACGAAAACCTCCTGTCGAAAAAAATGCCGAAAATAGATGCGCTAAAAAAGGCTCAAGACTATGTGCGCAATTATGAAATAGAAGTTGAGGGCAAAAAAGAAAAAATATTCTCCGACCCTAAATTCTGGACCTCGTTCATTCTGCTCGACGGCTTGAATTAACGCGAATTAACCCTGGGGTTAATACATATCAAAAAATGGCGAAACCGCATTTTTTTTGCGGTTTCGCCATTTTTTTTGCGGTTTGTTGTTAACCTTTTCCTCTGTTTTGTCATAAAGGTCAAAACAATTTCAACAACAATAAAAAACAAGCAACATGTTATTTAAAAATTTATTTAATTCAAGCACAGAGAACGCCAAGGCAGACAGCCTGCCAACAACGACTCCACCAGCACAAGCAATTGGCACAGAAGCGCCAAAAACGGAGAAACCCGAAGATGCCAACGACAAACGGAACTATATCACCATCGCTTGGGGAACTGGCTACCCCATCGACGTGATTTACGATTTTATCCACAAAAACTTTGAGGAAGATGGCTATCGCGATGCGATGGTGAATGGCGACGGCACTTATCGTGAAGCAAAAGAGAAAATCATCACAAACGATTTGAAGATGCTTTTTCGCCGAGTGTCGCTAAGATACCAAGACGATTTAAGAATGATTGACGTGCAGATTGCCCGCGCACGCGAATCCTTCATCACATCGAGCGTGATGATGCTGGAGGCTAAAAAGAAAACCTTCGAGGAGCATATCGCCGAAATTTCAAAAATGGCGCGTCTTCTCGACGAAGGCGACCCGAAGATGACGACAATGATAGAGACCTATCGCCGTGGCTTTTTCAAAGGCATTGCCGCCTCCACGCAAAATATGTTTAACAACCATTAATCCCCCTCCTATCTCTGATGAAAACAATAACGAAAATAGGCTGCGCTCTCATTGGCTGGAACGCCAATCTACTGAGCGAATGTGGCGAAGCCAGCCACGCGAAATTCAACAAATTGGTGACAGCCATACTGATTATGGTGATGCTTTGGGGCACAATAGGCTATCTCCTGGCCGCTCGCTATGTGGGCATAGAATCCATACCAGGAAGAATGGGCGTTGCGTTCGCTTTTATGCTTGCTGTGTTGGGCATTGAGCGCGTGATTGTGCTCACCGTGGGCAAGGCACGCTTCATGACCGCTCTGCGTGTGGTAATGGCTGTGTGCATGGCTCTTGCCGGCTCGTGTATTTTCGACCAAATGATGTTTAAGAACGACATTCAAGAGGCTGTTGCCGCACATCGCGAAGAAGTGATTCAAAGCACTATTCAAAACCGATTGAAATTATTCGACAACGATATTGCACGAATCAACCACAGCATCGACTCTATTAGCAAGTACAACGACGTGCTTTACAAGGAACTGGAAGCACGCCCCACCACCACCGTTACAGCAGTATCAACAAACACAATTCAGGGTCCTAACGGCCCCATGAAAGTGCAAAACGTGAACAAAACCGTGGTTCCTAACCCTCGTGCCGAACAAGCTAAAGGAAATGAAGAACAGCTGAAAATTTACAACCAGCAACTTGAACAGTTACGCCTCGACAAAAAGGATATTGATAAGAGCACACGAAAAGAAATCAACGAGCGACCACTTGGATTCATCGAAGAACTGGAAGCCACTATTGAAGTGATTTCACACAGTTTGCCATCATTAGCCTTCTATATTGTGGTTTTCGTTATTTTGATGTCGATCGAACTCTTTGTGGTATCCATCAAAATGGGCGACACCAAATGTGATTACGAAATGAAAGTAGAATACCAACTCGCAATGAATGAAAATCGGTTGAAAAATATTGAAAAAGACTTGAAACGATGAAAAAAACAACTTTAACAGCACTATTGATTGCAGCGTCAATTCTGGCAAGCTGCTCAAAAGGAAGCAATGACGCACAACAAGGCATGGCAAACGACACCATAGCGGAAGACTCTGTGGAACAAGAATTGGTATATACCACGCCACATGGGAAGCGTTACCACCTAAAGTATTGCAGAACAATAAAAGGACATGAAACAGAAGGAAAAACAAGGGAAGAGGCAGAGAGAGAAGGACGGACTCCGTGCCGAGTGTGTAACCCCTACGAACTACTGCCTGACGAGAGCGATTCAGTTGCTCAATAGACAAAAAGCAAAAGCAATTCTTGAAATAGACACCCCCTCCGACCTTGACAAGGCAATATCAGTTATTTCACGAATCAACAAAAAAATAACAACGCTCGCACAACTATTATGAAACTTTTAGCGTACCACGCTAAAACATTTAACCCAAATCAATTACAAAATCTCAATATCTTCAAACACATGTTGCTTGGCGGCATAACGAGGCACAGCCCTGTTATGCCGCTGTGCCATATCAACACTACAAGTAAACAAGTTTGAGTCCAATGGAACTGATGGGGTCTGAAGAGTTCGAAAAACAAACATCCTCATTTTAAAATTCATTACCACCCTTTGCTTTTAATGGGCGTAAATAGGATTAAAATGGATTTCATCGGTGTCCCGAATCCCTCGAAATCTCGATAATTCGAACTTGTTGACTTGTTGACTTCCAAAAAAAGCGGAGCCATTTTTTGGGGGGCTCCGCTTTTTTTGGTGTGGTATGGGGGGATTTAGAATGGAGATACTTCGGTTTCGGTGAATGATTGGAAGAGGGCGTTTGCCAAACTGCTGGCACCGATACGGAAGTATTGGTTGGTGAGCCACTTTTCGCCGAGCACTTCTTTCACCACGGTGTAGTATTTCACGGCATCGGCAGTGGTACGGATGCCACCTGCAGCCTTGAAACCGATCATCACGCCGTGCTTTTCGTAATATTCCTTGATGCACTGGCACATCACATAGGCAGCCTCAAGGGTTGCGCCTTCGTAAATCTTGCCGGTAGAGGTCTTGATGAAGTCGGCACCGCTGTACATAGAGAGGATTGACGCACGCTTGATGTTTTCGGCAGTCTCCAGGCAGCCGGTTTCGAGAATCACCTTCAAGTGGTGGTCGCCCATTGTGGCCTTGATTTCTGCGATTTCATCGCACAATTCCTCGTATGCCTCATCAAGATAGTAGCCCATGTTAATCACGATGTCCACCTCGTCGGCACCGTCTTCGATAGCGAGGGCGGTTTCAGCCACCTTGGTCTCGATATGAGCCTGTGAAGAAGGGAAAGCCGCACTACAAACGGCGATATTCACGTCGCTCACCTCAAGTGCGCCACGAACCACTTCTGCGAAGTTGCTATACACGCAGATGGCAGCCACGTTCTTGTACTGTGGATAGTTGGTCCAGTAGTCGTTCACCTTCTTGGTGAAAGCAGCCACGCTACGTTCGCTGTCGGTGGTGCTGAGTGTGGTCAAGTCCACACAGTTGAGCAGGAATTGATACACTTCCTTGTTATCATTTTCTGCGATATGCTCTTTGAGGATTTTTTCCACTTCAGCAGCCACAACTGCGTCGTTGGTTTCCACCTTGCTCTCGAGGAAAGCCTGTTGATACTTGTTAGGAGTTTCCTTAGAATCGAATTTTTGTTCCATGTTGTATAGTTATTTTATTTTGATAATTTTTCGTTGTTGAGATGACGAAAGGCATCACGGTTAGTTTTCTTGTCGAAATTGCGCTCTAAAGCGGCGGTCAGGTCCACCCCAGTCTGGTTGGCAAGGCAGAGCACCACCCACAGCACATCGGCAAGTTCATCGCCCAAATCCTTTCCCTTGTCGGAGGGCTTGAACGACTGTTCGCCATAGGTGCGGCTGATGATACGCGCCACCTCGCCCACTTCCTCGGTGAGCTGAGCCATATTGGTGAGCGGACTGAAATAGCGCACACCGTAGGTGCGAATCCACTCATCTACTTTTTGTTGAGCCTCTTGAATAGTCATTAACTTTGCAAACTTACGAAAAAAAAACCGTTTTTCCAATCATAGATAGATTTTCACCTTTATGCTGGATGGGCAAAAATGTGGTTTCGCCCAAACGTATGCACATGCCTTCGGCATGATTTATTGCCAATCACCGATGTGTCAGCACATTACTCTTTTAAGAGCGAGTCGATGATGATGGTAACGGGGCCGTCGTTGACGAGCGACACCTGCATATCGGCGCCGAATTTGCCGCGCTGCACATCCTTGCCCATCAGGCGGCTCACTTCCTCGCAATACGCCTCGTAGAGGGGCACAGCAAGGTCGTGGCCAGCGGCATGGATATAACTGGGGCGGTTGCCTTTCTTGGTGGAGGCATTGAGGGTGAATTGGCTAATGGAAAGCACTTCGCCGCCAGCATCAATCACACTGCGGTTCATCACGCCGTTTTCATCATCGAAAATGCGCATATTCACGGTTTTCTGGGCAAGCCACTTCATATCTGCCTCAGTGTCGCCCTCTCTCACGCCCACCAGCACCATCAAACCGCCGGCAATCTTACCCACGATTTCGCCATCAATGCTGACTGATGCGCTGGTCACTCTTTGTATCACTAATCTCATTATTGTTCTGAATTATTATCTTTTTCGTTGATATTCAACGTATTATACACTATATTCGCTTTTGCCGCACCCACCACTGCGGTGAGTTGTGGCAACGAAGCCTCCTTGATGCGCTTGAGGCTCTTAAACTCTTTGAGCAACAGTTGTTTAGTCTTATCCCCCACCCCACGAATCTCGTCGAGAGCAGAGTGAACCTGGCTCTTGCTGCGGCGGTTGCGGTGATGCGTGATGCCGAAGCGGTGAGCCTCGTCGCGCAAGCGTTGCACCACTTTCAGCGTTTCGCTGTTTTTGTCGATATAGAGCGGCAACGAGTCGCCAGGGAAATAGATTTCGTTGAGGGTTTTGGCAATGCCAATCATGGCAATCTGCCCACGAAGTCCCAACTCATCAAGCACTTCGACGCCTGCGCTCAACTGCCCCTTGCCACCGTCGAGAATCACCAGCTGCGGCAAATCCTGCCCCTCACTCACCAAGCGAGAATAGCGGCGCGTGAGCACCTCCTTCATCGAAGCATAGTCGTCGGGGCCTTCCACCGTCTTGATGTTGAAGTGGCGATATTCTTTTTTCGAGGGTTTGGCGTTGCGAAACACCACACACGCCGCCACGGGGTTAGTGCCAGAGATGTTGGAGTTGTCGAAACACTCAATGTGATGCGGCACGGCACTCAAACGGAAATCCTTTTGAATGGTGGTGAGCGTGCGCATGGCGCGCTGCTCAGGGTTGAGTTTCTCCATCATTTTGAGTTTGTCGGTCTTGTACTGCTCGGCATTTTTCAGCGAAATGGCAAGCAACTTGCGTTTATCGCCACGCTGTGGCACCACAAAATTCACACCCTCAATCTCGAAATCGGGAACCACATTCACGATTGCCTCTTTCACACGGTCCTTCCGATAGGCATCGGCGAAACGCTGACGAAACTCCCGAATGGCGGTCGACATCAGTTCGGCATCGGTTTCATCGGTGTCTGCGTCCACAATCTTGTATTCAATGGTCATGCTTTGCACCACACTACCCTCTCGCACGTGCATATAATTAGCGTAGGCGGCAGAATCGTCGCGAATGAGCGAATACACATCAATATTGCTGATGGTGGGACTCACAATCACTGATTTTGCGCGATATTTCTCCACGAGCAGATATTTGCGCTTCACTTGCTCTGCTTCCTCGAATTTGAGGTCAGCAGCGTAGCGTGCCATTTCATCGCACAAATAGTCGCTCACGTACTTGGTCTCACCATTGAGGATATGAATGATTTCATCGATATATTTTGCGTATTCATCGGGCGAAATCAAGCCCTGGCAGGGACCGTCACAACTCTTGAGGTGAAACTTCAGGCAAAGACGGTGTTTCTTCGATTCCACCGCTTCTGGCGTGAGATTGTAGCGGCACGAACGAATCGGGAAAATTTCCTTCAGCGCGTCGAGCAAAGCCCATGCCACTTCGGTCTTAGGATAGGGGCCGAAAAAACGCCCATGCTTGTTCACCTTTTCACGAGTGAGATACACTCGCGGAAACAGTTCCTTCGTTACGCAAATCCACGGATACGACTTATCATCTTTCAGCAGCACATTGTAGCGCGGCTGATAGGTTTTAATCAAACTGTTCTCAAGGTCGAGCGCCTCCTCCTCGGTGTTCACCACTATATATTCCAAGTTGTGAATGTGGCGCACGAGCATATTGGTGCGAAGCACAGAGTGAACCCTATTGAAATAAGAGCTCACCCTGCGCTTCAAATTCTTCGCCTTGCCCACGTATATTACTGTACCCTCTTTATTGAAGTATTTATACACGCCGGGGCAATCGGGCAAAAGACTAATCTTGAGTTTTAAGTCAGGGTTCAAATTATGTAGTTCCGATTTATACTTATTTGTCAGGGAAATCGAAAAGCGAAGTCACTTCCACATCTGTTGGGAACAGCGCGCGGCCATTAAGTCCAAGAAGTTCGCAAATGAAATTGATATACACCTTCTTCGGATTCATCGATTTCACCAGCTCGTAGGCAGCCATCATTGTGCCGCCAGTAGCAAGAAGGTCGTCGTGAATCACCACGATATCATCGGAGGAAATGGCATCTTTGTGGATTTCTATCACATCGGTGCCGTATTCTTTCGCATATTCTTTCTGAATGGTTTCGGCTGGCAGTTTTCCTGGTTTGCGCAATGGAACGAATCCAGCGTTGAGATCCACAGCAAGCATAGCGCCACCGATGAATCCGCGGGCTTCAATACCCACCACCTTGGTGATGCCTTTGTCCTTGTAGAGGTCGTGCAAACCTTGGCGCATAATTTGAAGCGCCTCGGGATTTTTGAATGCAGTGGTAAGGTCTTTGAACTGAATGCCCGGTACTGGGAAATCAGGAATGTTGCGAACTACGCTTTTCACTTTGTCAAGTTGTTCTTGTTTCATTGTTGTATTTAGTTGGTTGTTTATTTTTTTTGTTTAACACACGTGTTCCACGTGGAACAATTTTGAGTTATCTCCCTAAAAGCAAGAGCAATATATTCACGTCGCTCGGCGATATGCCCGGAATGCGCGAAGCCTGCCCCACCGTTTCGGGATCAATCTTTTCAAGCTTCTGGCGCGCCTCGGTAGAGAGCGAATGAATGTCGGCATATTTGAATTTGCCACGAATTTTCACATGCTCCAGGCGAGAAAGTTTTTTTGCTATCGCTTCCTCGCGGGCGATATATCCGTTGTATTTTATGGAAATTTCGGCTGCTTCCACAATCTCTTCACGGCGCGCCTGCTCCAGTTCCAAAATGCGTTTTTGGAGTTCGGGAATCATTTCTGCAAGCAAGAAAATGGTGAGTTGCGGACGCAAAATCAGGTCGTAGAGTTTGCAACCATGAGCCAGTATTGGGAATCCGGCACGCTCAAATTCGGGGTTGATAAGCGAGGTTTTCACCGAAAATTCCTTGGCAAATTCCACCAAATTTTCCACCGCGTCCCACTTCGAACGCATCAAATCATAGCGTTCTTGAGTAGCCAAACCGAGGGCATAGCCCTTAGGGGTTAAGCGTCGGTCGGCATCGTCTTGGCGAAGCAAAATGCGGTGCTCTGCCCTACTGGTGAACATGCGATACGGCTCGTCAACGCCCTTGGTCACGAGGTCGTCGATGAGCACACCGATATAGGCCTCATCACGGCCGAGCACGAAAGATTCGCCTCCTGCCACGGCTTGATGAGCGTTGATACCAGCCACCAAACCCTGCCCAGCGGCCTCTTCATAACCAGTGGTGCCGTTGACTTGACCTGCGAAAAACAGGTTTTTTACGAGTTTGGTTTCGAGGTTATGATGCAGTTGTGTGGGGTCGAAAAAGTCGTATTCAATGGCATATCCAGGACGGTAGGCCTGCACATTTTCAAAGGCAGGAATCTTGGAAAGCGCCTCAAATTGCACCTTCCACGGCATGGAAGATGAGAAGCCATTGAGGTACATTTCGTGGGTGCTCTCCCCTTCAGGTTCGAGGAACAACTGGTGCTGTTCCTTGTCAGGGAAAGTGACCAATTTGGTCTCAATGCTGGGGCAATAACGTGGCCCGATACTCTTGATTTGACCGTTGTAAAGCGGCGATTCAGGCAATCCCTCACGCAAGATTTGGTGCACTTCCGAGTTGGTGTAAACTATCCAGCAGGGGCGCTGCTTGAGTTCACTTTTCACCGTCGGAAGGAATGAAAAGTGGTGAAAATCGGCATCACCCTCTTGAATTGTGGCTTTGCTGAAGTCAACAGTTCGCTCATCAAGTCGCACCGGAGTGCCCGTTTTCATGCGTTGAACGGTGAATCCGAGGGCGCGAAGTTGCTCAGTAATTCCATGCGAAGCAGGCTCCGAAACACGGCCGCCCTCTATCTGCACAGGTCCCACATGCATCAATCCATTGAGGAATGTGCCAGCAGTCAATACCACAGATTTAGCGGTAAATTCAACGCCAAAGGCGGTTTTCACACCCTTCACAACCCCATTCTCGATGGTCAGACTCACAGCGGAATCTTGCCACATATACAGGTTGGGCGTGTTTTCGAGAATATTGCGCCATTCGGCAATGAAGCGAATGCGGTCGGCTTGTGAGCGTGGGCTCCACATGGCTGGACCTTTCGAGCGGTTCAACATGCGGAACTGGATAGAACTGCGGTCGGTGACGATACCCATTTGACCGCCAAGTGCGTCTATCTCTCTCACAATCTGACCTTTAGCAATACCGCCAACGGCAGGATTACAACTCATTTGCGCAATTTTATTCATATCCATAGTGATCAAAAGCGTGGTGGAGCCAAGGCGCGCAGCGGCGGCAGCAGCTTCACAACCAGCATGGCCGGCACCAATCACTATGACATCGTAGGCATAATTCATGATTCAAAAATATTTGAAGGCACTATAGCAAGTGCCTCATTTTCATGTTGTTCCATAATTTCTCGCTCTCCCGGACCCTTGTCGTTGATGCCACACAGGTGCAGCACGCCGTGAATAATCACACGCAACAATTCCGAGTCATACGACTTGGCGAACTGCTCCGCATTGGTGCGAACGGTGTCGAGCGAAATCACCATATCACCACTGATGCGACGGCGATTGCTGTAGTCGAAGGTGATGATGTCGGTGTAATAGTCGTGCTGGAGATATTTGCGGTTGGTGTCGAGTATGTACTCGTCGTCGCAAAAAATATACGACAACGCCCCTACTCTCTTTCCGAGCGAAGCGGCAACTTTTTCAACCCAACTCGCCACAGCCTCATGATTGAGTTGAGGTAGCACTACGTTTTCTGCTATGTAAGAAATTTGCGTCAAAGCCTTACTTTTTAAAATCCGAAAATCTTAATATTATTAATGTGTAAGCCGCGCCAAAGCGAAAGTATTGGCACAGACTTTCACAATTACAAAGATAATTCTTTTGCGTGGAAAAATAGGCTTAAATTTGCTCAAATTTAGCGTTTGCGATTTTTCTGAACGAAAATCGGAAACAGCAAAATTGCGTCTTTCATCTTACTAATCAACCGTTTAAGCCATTTTTTAGGCTTTGAGAATCGCATATTTGTTCGCCATGTGGGAGTTTGGTGGGGATTTTTGGCGAAATTTGGCACATATTTTGCACTATTTTTAGGCAAAATGATTTTTGAGCAAAAAATTGCCATATAAGTAAAATTATGAGTATCTTTACTAACTCAAGCAATTTACCATCAAAAAGCAAACATTAAACGACAACTAAAATTTTTTATATCATGATTGAATATTTTCAAACCAACCTCTGGCTCATGTGGATTTTAGTGGGAATCTTTTTCCTCATCCTTGAGCTGACCTCGGGAGATTTCTTCTTCATGAGTTTTGTGCTCGGCGCAGTGGCTGCCACACTGGTGGCACTTTGCGGAACCGGACTGGTGCCACAACTCTTAGCATGGATTGTGATTTCTATCGCCTTCCTTTTATTCGTTCGCCCATTTGCGCTGAGATACCTGCACCGCAACGACAAAAACATCTCCACCAACATCGACGCACTGATTGGCCGCGAAGGCAGAGTGGAAGAAGCCATCGCGCCAGGCGAAAGCGGATATGTGGCTGTGGACGGCGACGTGTGGAAGGCTGTTTCACGTGAAACAGATGTGATAGAAGTGGGCGAAAAGGTGAAAATCGTGGACCGCAAAAGCCTTATCGTGACGGTGGAGCGCATCTAAGCGCACCCCAACCCTAACAAACGAAACAAGATTATAATTTATTCATTCTAAAGCAAATAGTAGTATGACAACAGCAAGTATTGGTATGTGGGTACTGATTGCACTAATCGTGTTCGTACTCATTCTCGTGAAAAAGAGTTTGGTGATTATCCCTCAATCCGAAACCAAAATTATTGAGCGATTGGGTAAGTATTACGCCACGCTGAAGCCAGGCATCAATGTGATTATCCCTTTCATCGATCGCCCAAAAACCACCGTGGCTTACTCCAACGGCAGATATTTCTACACCAACACCATCGACCTTCGTGAACAGGTGTATGATTTCGACAAGCAAAATGTGATTACTAAAGACAATGTGCAGACTCAAATCAACGCGCTGCTCTACTTCCAAATCGTGGAACCTGAAAGCGCGGTGTATGAAATCAACAATCTGCCTAACGCTATCGAAAAACTCACGCAAACCACCCTGCGTAACATTATCGGTGAACTCGAACTCGACGAAACACTCACCTCGCGCGACACCATCAACACCAAACTACGCGCGGTGCTCGACGATGCCACCAACAAGTGGGGCGTGAAGGTAAACCGTGTTGAACTTCAGGATATTACACCTCCTCAGTCGGTGCTTCAAGCTATGGAAAAACAGATGCAGGCAGAGCGTAACAAGCGTGCCACAATCCTCACCAGCGAGGGTCAGAAGGCGGCTGCCATTCTGCAATCGGAAGGTCAGAAAACTGCCCGTATCAACCAGGCTGAAGCCGACAAGCAAACACAAATTCTGCAAGCCGAAGGTGAGGCGCAAGCACGAATCCGCAAGGCTGAAGCAGAGGCTATCGCCATCAACAAGATTACCGAGGCTGTGGGCCAAAGCGCCAACCCTGCCAACTATCTGCTGGCTCAAAAATACATCGGCATGATGCAGGAAGTGGCAGAAGGCAACAACACCAAGACCGTTTACCTCCCCTACGAGGCAACCAACCTGTTGGGCAGCATCGGCGGCATCAAAGACCTGTTTAAAGACAAATAATCCACTCCCACTTTCGGGAACAAAAAGCACCCATTTGAGAAATAATCGCTCATGTGGGTGCATTTTTTATGTCAAATTATAGGATATTTTGATAAAAAAACGTAAATTCGCTTATTGAAGAATATCCCTTAACATAAACACGACGCGATGATTAATATTTTTCACATAGTGAGCAACAAAATCTGGAGCGGACCCGAACAGTACGCCTACGATTTGATGCTGAGACTCAAGGATCAAGACGAGTATTACGTGGAGATGGTGTGCGGCAAAAGCGACACAGTGCTGAACCGATTCCGTCCTCTCGAAATACCGATTTCAATTCTGCCGCTGAAGGGCATGACCGACCTCGACAGCCCCAAACGCTTCAAGCGTCTGCTCAAGCGTGGGCAAAACATCATTCATGTTCACTCGTTTAGCGATGCTGTGACGGCTGTGCTGGCCAAGCACATGAGCGCGAACAGCAAGAATGTGAAAATCGTGCTGTCGCTCCACGGCGTGGAACGCCCACGGCTGAATATGATTTCGAAGAAAATCTATCGCGAACTCGACCGCATCGTGTTTGCCTCGCAAAAGGCTTACGATTCGTTCATTCCACGCATCAAGAATTTCGACACATCGAAGGCGGTGATTATCCGCGACAGCGTGCTCCGAGCCGACGACACAGCCACCCCTACCCCATCGCTGCGCGAGAAATTCGACATTCCTGCCGACCGTGCGCTCATCATGTACCACGGCAGACTGTGCCGCGAAAAGGGCGTTGACACGCTGATTAAGGCGCTAGCGCAACTCGACAGCGACACCTATCACCTGGTGCTCGTGGGCGAAGGACACCACAAATTTATGGCGCAAATTAAGGGATTCGTTGTGGCTAATCAGCTGCTGAAAAATGTGTCGTTCATGGGCTACTGCCCAAATGTGCAACCGCTTGTGAAACAATGCGATTTCGGTGTTTTGCCAAGCACAAAACCCGAAGCACTGGGATTGAGCAACCTTGAATATATGATGCTCGGCAAGGCGCACGTCACCACCAACAACGGTGCACAACTCGAATACCTCACCAACGGTGAAAATGCCCTGCTGGTTGACCCCGAAAACCAGTTCCAGCTCGCCGACGCTATCAAGCAACTCATCGAAAATCCCGAACTCCGCAACAAAATCGGCACCCAAGCGCAGAACGACTACGACCACCACCTCGGCTACGACTCCTTCTACGCCCAAATGACCGCCCTCTACCACTCCCTCTTCTAATCCCCACCCGTTTGCATGGTGCGAGTGTGTCGAAGAATTGGTGGAAATATGGCTTTTCTGCTAAAAAACGCTAAAAAGAAAAGCCTTGTGTGCCACGATTAAAAATAAATGCTTAGATTTAAGATGGAATTTGCACAAGTGGTGCGCAAAAAACTTAAAACCAGTAATTTAGAATATTAAGGAAGTAATTGGATTATAAAAATATTCATCTTGCCATAATAGCGATAGAAAAGGGAGCTAAACTTATGAAGGTTCCACCACAAAACATGTATATGCGCCTTAAAAAACAAGGACTTATACACAATTTTCTTTTGCCATATTATGACGAACTACACACCCAAAGTGCAGAATGGTTGGCAGAAACAACGGTTGAAACACTAAAAAATTGGGAGGAAGCGTTGCCAACGACAACGTGATTGACACCGTTGAAGATTATGAAAATGGCAGAATCACGGCAGAACAGGCATTAGGACAACTTAAATACAAGCAAGTAAATCACCAGATTTGTATTCGAAATCAGCAGATAATAGACAAATTTTTAAATTTCGTTTCATCTTATCCACTAATCTAAACTTATGAGAAATTCTGTTCTTTGGCGAAAACAAAGCCGTATAGTAATGATGCTTGCACAGAAGATGAATATCAGTCCTGAGCAAGCATTAGACATATTCTATTCATCAAAAACAGCCCAACAATTATCAAACCCCGACACAGGGCTACAACTCATGAGCGACGATTACGTGTTAGAGGATTTACTGAACGAACTAAATAATGCCAAACCAAACAACACCGATAATCAACAATAGCGTTTAAGAGATTCAGAATCAGATAAATCTGAACACATCTTACTTGCAGTCCTCATCACTTAATAACCAATGGACTCGTAGTCTTATTGATAGCAAGCAAACTCGGTGAGATTTAACGCTATCAAAAGAAAAATCTGTAGAATCTGTGTGAGATAAAGCCAACAACAATGCAAAAGGAATTGGAGTATCTTTTTATTTGCGTTTTCGGATAATCTGATTTCTAAAGATTGGTTTTTCGCCGAAGGCGAGTGGTTTTTATCCTTTTGGCGATGCCACCGACCACGTAAGAGGGTGGCGTTGGTGATGTGGTGTGGCTGATTCAAGCCCCAGCTTGAAATCAGACATGCCACAGCACTAACGACAGGTGCGAAGCACTGGCATCGCTAAAAGGCTGTTTTTTATGTTTTTGTTTCAGTCCCTCAGTATTTTTCCACTGAACCGCGGCAATGCACACATCTGGCGGGATTCGTGTGGAGGTGTGGGGAAAAAGAAAAAGGCTCCAAGATTTGGAGCCTTTTCTGTGGGCAGGGACAGATTCGAACTGCCGAAGCCGTGAGGCAACAGATTTACAGTCTGCCCGTTTTAACCACTTACCTACCTACCCGTGCTTATTTAGCGATGCAAAGGTAAACATCTTTTTTGATTTACACAACTTTTTCGCAAAAAACCATTCATTTTAGTGCTTAATCAATCTTTAATTGCTATTTTTGTAGCATAAAATTGAGCTTTATTATGAGAAAAATATCTTTTTGCATCATATCCACACTCGCCCTGCTGGGCATCATTGCCACAAGCTGCAGCAAATCGTTCAAAATTGAGGGAAATATCCAAAACTTAGGCAACCAAAACGTGCTCATGGTGTGGGCCACTGCCGACGGCGTGAAGGAAGTGCACACCGTGGCTAACAACAACCGCTTTGAGTTTCAGGGCGAAAGCCCCGACCCTGCCCTTGTGGTAATCTACGACTCGCAAAGCAAAATGATAGCGCACTTCGTGATGGAAAACGGCGACCACACGCAGCTGCGTGGCGACCTCAACGACGTTTACGGCATTGAAATAAAGGGCTCGGACGTGAACGAGCGATGGTATAAGTTTATCAAGGACCACCGTGCCGAATACGACGAGTTTAACCACGCCACACTCGACGCGTCGATTGAGAAATACGCAGCCGAAAACCCATCCGACCTGCTCTCTACCCTACTGCTGATTGTGGATTACAGCCAACTCAACAACCAGCAGAAAATGAAAGGTTTGCTGGCGAAAATCGACAAAGACGCAAAGCCGGCATGGCTGATGAAAGCGTATGAGCGACTGGTGGAACGCCGCCCGAAAAGCGCAGGAAGAATCAACTCTATCCTCTTGCTGGAGGACAACGGCGAGTTTGGCTCGCTGAGCACCAACACGGCGAAAGCCACCCTACTCTATTTGTGGGTGAACAGCAGTTCGCACAACAACGAAATGAGCAGCATAACCAAGTGGGCGGAGGAATTTCCCGACAAGCAACAACTGCAAATCTGCGACATATACATCGACCCCGACACGGTGTCGTGGCGCAGTTACACCCAGCGCGACGGCTCCACATGGCGCCACTTCTGGGCTCCAGAAGGTCCGCTCAACAATCAAATCAAGGGCTTGGCAGTGACCTCTACCCCACTCTATGTGGTGACCGATTCGCTTGGAAATGTGACCTATAACGGCTCCGACATCATCGATGCCGAAAAGCATCTCCGCACCCTCCTGAAATAAACAACCGCTAACGGAATTTCACCGCACATTCTTCGGAACAGTGAATGAATACCGGGAGGCACTGAAACAAAAACATAAAAACCGCTCGCCTTCGGCGAAAAACCAAACCCGGTAGGGACGTGATACTTCACGTCCGCCTATAATTGCAATATCATATTGAATATCAACCATTTGGCGCGGACGCGAAATATCGCGTCCCTACCTTGCAAAATCGTTTGGGGATAAATTTGACACACCCCCTTATTTTTTTATCTTATCCCGCCATTAGCGTATATAGGGCGAACATCCAGTGCGCGGTGACGGCGGCTACGAGTCCGCCACAGAAGTGTGCCATGATGGCTTTGGGCGTGAGGTCGCGATAGCCGATAGAGTCGAGCATGGCGGTGTGCGTGCTGAGAAATCCACTCCAGCACATACCGATAGCGGTGAATACGGCGATAGCGTTGCCGTCAATCCAGCCGTGGCTGACGAATCCCGGTATCAGACCGAGAGCCGCTCCTACAGCGCCAAGAGCGGTGATGGGGAATGCCACGAGATGTGGGTCGTGGAACCCGAACAGCCACTCAAACACGAAATCAATCTTGTTGGCAAGCCATGGCAGCAGTTCCACACCCTGATAGGCGGCGCCGTTGTAGGTTCCGTCGGCTGCCGGACCGAAGGTGAACATCATTACGAAGGTGGATATGATAAGCACGCCGGGGATAATGGCTATGCCCACATCAACACCGCTGCGTCCGCCGTCGAGCATGGCATTGAGCAGGCGTATGAACACGGTCTGCTCCGTCTTCTCGCTTTCCTCCTCCTTTTCTTCTGTCTCCTCTTTCGGCACAGCGTCTTCCACGGCATACTGCGGATAGGCCTTCAATACGAAGCTCTGCATCAGGCGTGTGGAACACACGCATCCACAGCATGCACCTACCAGTCCGATAATCGGAGCCACATAGTAACCTTGGCTTGCCATGAACACTATCACGAGCAGCCCCATGCCGAAGGCCGTACCGAAGTTGGTGAGCGATATGAACTGATATTTCTTGAAGTAACTTGCAAAGCGTTTGTCTTTGGCGAGCGATATGATGGCGGGGTTGTCGGAGAGGAATGTCATCACGGCTCCTAACGATGTAACACCCGGCAGATTGAAGATGGGGCGCATCAGCGGGCGCAATGTGCGCTCAAGTAGTGCCACCACTCCAAACTCAACAAACACTCTGCCCATGGCACCTGTTATCACACATATACTCATCAGATAGAGCACGGTGTTGAGCAATAGGTCGTGGGCTGTCTTCATTATCGTGTTGAGCATGTTGGGCACCCCCATCACCATGCCAAGATACCCGAACAGAACCACTACTGCTACTACACACCAGATTCCGCTTGCGATGAGCGATTTACTCTTTTTACCGTTCTTTGCCATAATATGTATGCGTTAGATTATTTGTTTTTCCAAGACAGCAGGTGCAACTTGGCGATAAACGACAAGCGCACCGTGGTCTGATTGTCATTTAATGTTCCCGATGGGTTACTGTTGGTGCCCGTAGAGTGAGATACACCCGAACTGACGAGCACATCGGGCTTTCCTTTTGTGGGGAAAAACTCCACGCCGCCACCATAGGCAGTCATCTCAGTGCCATGCAGCACACTCATGTCGGCTTGTGAGTTGGTACGGTTGACGTCGTATGCGAGTTTGCCATACAGTCCGAGGTGCGGTATCGGGCGATAGTCAAGTCGTGCCATCACGGAGCAATCCTTGAAGAAGAGGGTCTGATGGCTTGAAGCGCGGTTCATAAAGTCGAGTTCTAACGACATATTGCCCACGGTGAATTTGTTGCCGAGGGCAATGTACGAGATATATCGGCCGGGCACATACTCTATCATATTGGCAGAATAGAGAGTGTTTAGCCACCCATAGTTGCCTGCCCAGTGCAGATGATAGGCCAGCATATCGCGGTTGTCAGGAGTGTTGAACAGGCTTTGTGTCACCTGCGCAGTGAAGCGGTTCTTGCCGTTGGTGGTAGTGTAAGTGGCACTGGCACCGAACTGAAACGGAGCGATGTTGTTCCAGAATTCGGAAGACACATATATGTCAACTGGGTTGCGGTCGTACTCGTATCCGCCCACCATAGCCACCTGCTTTCCGGCGGCCACACTCCAGTGGTCGTCGAGTTTATAGTCGAGATACACCCAGTCGGTGCCGTCAAACCGGTCACTTCTCTCTTTCTTCTGATTGATGCGCTGACGCCATGAATATGTCAGGCGGTCGGTAACCTGTCCGCTCACACTAAGCAAGAGGTAGTCACCTTTGAATCCCGAGGCATCGTGGCGTATATGATTGTCGATGCGGTCGTTGACATAGCTGACGCGAGTCTGAAGGTCGATGTTGATACTGGGATTGAAATTGCTCTCAGCAAATGTCGGTACAGACACACTGAGCATACAAGCAAAAATCGCATTGATGGCTTTCATATCTACGATTAGTGTAATTTATGTTATGGTTGTTAATAGTTGTTTATAGTCGCATTGGCAAAGATATGAATAATTAGTGAATAAAGGACAATCTATGGCAGTATTTTGGGTGTGAGAAACAAAAAATGGTTTCTAAAATTTATTTATAACCTTCATTCCGTGGTGGTCAAAGTCAAGGCCCAACTTGGAAAAAATATCCATAATGTGATAAATTCCACCAAAAGAAGTGAATTTCTCGTTTTTAGTTGCTACCTTTGTCTTGTCAGAGTTTTCTTTACTTGCTATCTTAGTAGCACCAAGTTAATTGAGATTTCTGTCATGACCAAGCGTCATTAGAATACAGATTCTCTGACACTTGTATTTATCACAACACTTTATGCTGCGGAATTAAGACAACCCACAAAAAAATATACACCACTATGAAAAAAATAGCATGCATGCTCAGTATGCTTCTCATACTGATTTCAGCCAACGCACAAACCCTGCGTGGCGATGTGAACGGCGACGGAAAGGTTGACGCAAGCGACGTCAGCGACCTTGTGACCATCATACTAAACGCCGGCCTGACGGAAGACGATATTTACAAGAAATACAACACCCCAGCTATCAGCTGGATTGACGACGACTTTGCCGCCTTCGACAAGCAGGGCAAGCTCACGCCCGTGTATCAAAAATTGCACGACTTCTGCATCGCGAAGGGCATTTACGGCGATTTGGCACTCCGCCCCTTCTCCTCCCCTGCCGATGCGTGGATTCCGACCGGCATGGTGGATATCTGCAAGCAGTGGCAAAGCGAGGGATTTGAATTCCTGTACCACCCCAACCACTCCGAAGGCTGGTACGACCGCGATGCCCAGCACCCGCACGATGCCAGCAAGATTGAGGCTTCGGCGCTCGACTGCATCAAGGCGTTCAAACTCTACGGACTCAACGCCCCATCTATCCTCGTGTGGCCAGGCAACTCAGCAGAGTTCCCTGACAATATGCCCATCGTGAAAAAGCTTTTTGAATGTGCCGTGGCTGCCACCTACAACCTTATCAACCACAATTCCGACAACGACCGCCACAGTCTGAAGCGACTGTCGTTTGAATCGCTCTCGCGCGGCTGGCTCACTAAAACACAGATGAAAAAGCGCATCAAAGACGCTATCGACAATGGCGACTGGGTGATTCTGGGCTCGCACTTCAACAGCATCTCCGACTCCGAAACGCCCGACGAAACGTCGTACAACATCGCCAACGTGCTCGAAATCCTCGAATACGCACACAGCCTCTGCCCCATACGCCACACCTCCGACGTATGGAACCAACGCAAGCCCATGTGGCTCCTCCTCGGAAAATAACCCCCACCCCTCCCCCCACACAATTCACCCACCGGATTGCAAATTGGTGCAAAAAATGTTGGTGGTGTGAGAATTTATGTGTATTTTTGCCATATATAAACCGCTATTTATATAAATCCCCATTTATATTATGAAATTCTACAACCGTGTAAATGAACTTTCTATCATTCGTGAAAACGAAAAACAGTCATACGACAGTGCCGTGTTTATGGTGCTTACTGGCCGACGTAGAGTAGGCAAAACATCCCTTGTCACAAAGGCGATGGAAGGCAAAGAATATGCCTATCTGTTTGTGTCGAAAAGCTCTGAATCGCTGCTTTGCCAGAATTTCCAGCGAGAACTTGAACAGCAAATCGGACTCATCGTGTATGGCGAAATCACACGATTCAAAGACTTGTTTGAGGTGATTATGAGGGAGGCACAAAAGCGACACCTAACCATTGTGCTCGATGAGTTTCAGACGCTCTACAAAATCAACCCAACCATTTTCAGCGAAATACAGGACATTTGGGACCGATTTAAGCAAAATGCGAAAATCCACCTCATCGTTTCGGGCAGCATACAAACTCTGATGAAGCGCATCTTCGACGACAAGTCGGAGCCTCTATACGGCCGCCCGACCTCAAAACTCGTATTGCGCCCTTTCACCACAGCTGTGATAAAAGAAATTCTTCATGACGCAAATCCCACCTACGCCCCCGACGACCTGCTCTGCCTATATATGATTACCGGTGGTGTGGCAAAATACATTGAACTTCTTATTGATGCGAAATGCTACACCAAAGAGAAAATGCTCAACTACATTTGCCGCCAAGATTCCTATTTTATAACAGAAGGAAAAGACCTTCTTAACCAAGAGTTTAGCAGCGAACATGGCACCTATTTCTCAATCCTGCAAATCATCGCATCGGGAAAAACGAAACGCAGCGAAATCGACAGTGCCCTTCAAAAAGATGTAGGCACGTTTTTACAAAATCTTGAAAGCAAATACGAGCTTATCCGCCGAAAAAAGCCATTGTTGGCGAAGCAAAACAGCAAGGTGAGCACTTACGAAATTCGCGACAATTTCCTTCGATTCTGGTTCCGCTTCATCTACCCTTTCCAATCGTTGATTGAGCGCCAACTGTTCGCCCCTCTCCGCGGCAATATCTCCAACCACTACGAAGACTATTCCGGAAGAGTGCTTGAGCAGTATTTCCATGACAAGGTGATGGAATCGGGGCAATATACGCAAGTGGGTAATTGGTGGGACAGAAAAGGTCAAAACGAAATAGACCTTATCGCCATCAACGAATTCGACCACACAGGCATCATCGCAGAAGTGAAGCGCAACCCCAAAAAGATAAATCTGCAAAAACTTTCGGAAAAGGCTGCCGCGCTCCCCTCAAAAGACTTCGCCCCATACCACCTGCAACCACACCCCCTATCGCTATCCGACATGTAAAAAATTTCAGAAAATATTTGTTTGTTTTTTAAAAAAAGCATCTTTGTATTATTCATAGTACTTTAAAAGAGATTAATCATGGAAATACTATTCGAAAATTATGTGACATTTATAGATGGGGGAACATCTGATGGAGTAGGCTTCTTTGTAGGCAACTTCTTTATTACAGCAGGTCATGTATTTAATGAAGGCCAAACTCATTCAATCTACGTTAACGGACAGAGGATAGTATTGGATAAGAGCGAGGCTATATTCATCAATTTTCCGAATGGAGATTTTTTCTCTCCGGATATACCTGATGTAGCTATATTCGATTGCGCAGGGGTTAATAGCCCTCTCGTTTTTGCAGAAGATATGCCTATTGTCGGTCAAGAACTAACTAATGTTTCAAAGCGTAGGGTGGTTGTAGATGATAGCCATTCCGGTTGTCCTTCAATCTTCGCAAAGAAAGAGGTCATTCAAATACATACTTGTATAGGAAAAGTGACACATACAACAGATTATTGTGAATGTCATACAGACAAGATACTACGCAAAGGAGATAGTGGTAGTCCCTTGATGAGTGGAAATACCGTATATGGAGTATTGATAGCTGGAGAACCAGGAACTCCAAGATGTGTGTTTCAATCGTCTGCAAGCATTGTCACGTTAATAAGGAACTCCACGCACAGCAAATCCGCCTCAGACAGCATATAAGTCCCCTGAAACAAAGATATATAATACAATCCTGGCAAAGTGTCAATAGCCACGAGAGGCTTCTTCTGGTGTCTATTTTGCAAGAGATGGAAAGCGACAACATCAAATCGCCCATTGATGGCGAAATCGCATCCCGCTGGGATGCATATTTGTTATGCGATATTTGCAGGCATTTCGCTTCGGTTATGCTCCATTTCGCTTCGCTCATTACGCATAACCTTCGCTGCATACCTGCCTTCACACATCAAATCCCTACGGGATTATTTCAATCATCACTAAATGATCACAGGGACAACTTGTATATCATTTCATATTTTTTTGTATTTGGGTGAAAAAAGGTGGGGGTGGGCTTGGTGGAGTGGGGGAGAATTGCTACATTTGTGAGATAACAAACTTCCCAAACTTAAACAACTATGCTCAGCAAAACTATCGCTGCCGCTGTGCAGGGCATCGACGCCACCATGGTGACTATCGAAACCACGCTCGACTGGGGCAACCAAGTGGTGATTGTGGGACTCCCCGACACTGCCGTGAAGGAGAGTTCGGAACGTGTGCGGTGCGCTATCAACGAGGCTGGTTTTCAATACCCTAACAAGACGGTGGTGGTGAACATGTCGCCTGCCGACATCAAGAAGGAGGGCGCAGCCTACGACCTTCCCATAGCCATCGGCACGCTTGCCTCCGACGAGGTGGTGAAGCCCGATTTGCTGAGCCGCTACATGATTATGGGCGAACTGTCGCTCGACGGCTCGGTGCGCAGCATCAAGGGCGCACTGCCCATGGCGATACTTGCGCGCGAGTTGAAACTTGAGGGTTTCATTCTGCCCAAAGCCAACGCCTCGGAAGCCGCCATCGTCAATAATCTGAAGGTGTATGGCGTTGACCACATCAAGCAGGTGGTGAAATTCCTCAATGGCGAGGTGGAACTCGAAGCCACGGTGGTTGACACCAGAGCCGAATTTGCACAGGCACAAGGTAATTTCCCCTACGATTTCAGCGAAGTGAAAGGTCAGGACAACGTGAAGCGCGCATTCGAGGTGGCGTGCGCTGGCGGACACAACATTATGCTCATCGGCAGCCCCGGCAGCGGCAAATCGATGATGGCGAAGCGTCTGCCGTCCATTCTTCCGCCTCTCAGCCTCTCAGAGGCGCTTGAGACCACGAAAATCCACTCGGTGGCCGGCAGCCTCAAAAGCGGCACCACGCTGCTCACAACGCGCCCATATCGCTCGCCACACCACACCATCAGCCCGGTGGCACTGGTGGGTGGCGGCACATATCCCTCGCCGGGCGAAATCAGTCTGGCGCACAACGGGGTGCTGTTTCTCGATGAACTTCCCGAATTTAACCGCACAGTGCTTGAGGTGATGCGTCAGCCGCTTGAAGACCGCCAAATCACCATCAGCCGCGCGAAATACACCACTAACTATCCCGCATCGTTTATGTTGGTGGCGAGTATGAACCCCTGCCCATGTGGATATTACGGCCACCCCAGCAAGCCGTGCGTGTGCACCGCATACCAGCGTCAACACTATTTGAGCAAGATTTCCGGGCCACTGCTCGACCGTATCGACCTGCAAATAGAGGTGCAGCCAGTAAATTTCGATGAACTTGCCAACCGCACGCCGGGCGAGTCGTCGGAAGCCATTCGCCGCAGGGTGGTGCAGGCGAGAGCCATACAGAGCATGCGTTTCAAAGACTCGCCCGGCATTCACTGCAACGCACAGATGACCACAAGCATGGTGCACCAGTATGCCGAACCCGATGCCGAAGGGCTGGAACTACTGCGCAACGCCATTGAGCGTATGAACATGAGCGCGCGTGCCTACGACCGCATCTTGAAAGTGGCACGCACCATCGCCGACCTCGAAGGCAGCATCAGCGTGCGGTCGCAGCACATCATGGAAGCCATAGGCTACCGCACCCTCGACCGCTCCAACTATTTCGGGTAAGAGAGAGGTTAGAGGTTAGAAATTTGTGGGATTTTCCTGGTAGGGACGTGATAATTCACGTCCGCCCATAATTGTGATACTATATTGAATATCAGTTATTTGTCGCGGACGCGAAGTATCGCGTCCCTACCATGCAAAATCGTTTTGGGAGATTTGATACAACCTCCTTCCAAGAAACCATGTTATCATCAGGGGTTTTTCGCCGTGAAACGGCGAGCGGTTTTTATCCTTGGGGCAAAGTGGAATGCCCTCGTGAGAGGGTGGCGGAGGGATTGTGTGGTTGGCGGCATGGAAACTCGTTTTCAATGACGCAAAGCGCACAGTCGCGCCGCCAAATGCGAAGCATTCCACGTTGCTCCAAGGCGTTTTTTTATGTTTTTGTTTTTGATTCCATTGACGATTCGGCAACAATACATAATCTATCCCCAGGAATTTTCCACTGAACCTGGATTTTCGGTGGGTTAGTGGTGGATATTTGGGGGTGGGTGGGGTGAATTGTTTGTTTTTATTTGTATCTTTGTGGGTGTAATGCTATTTAACCCAAATCGGTCATTAGGTCGAGCTTGGGTTTATAAAACCTTCGTGTATGATTAACCAAAAGAAGAGAAAGATAATTATTGAGCTGATGAAGCGTGAAGTGGTGCCTGCTATCGGTTGTACAGAACCTATGGCGGTGTCGCTGTGTGTGGCTAAGGCTACCGAGACGCTGGGTTGCACACCTACTCACATCGAGGCGTATCTGAGTGCCAACATTCTGAAAAACGCCATGGGCGTGGGCATTCCCGGCACTCGCATGGTGGGACTTCCTATTGCCATTGCGCTGGGTGCGCTTGTGGGCAAAAGCGAATACGGCTTGGAGGTGCTGCGCGATGTGACAGACTCCGAAGTGGCTCAGGGCAAGCAATATGTGGAGGAACAGCGCATTTGCATACATCTGAAAGACGGTATTGACGAAAAATTATATATCGAGGTGATAGCGACCGACGATGCCGGCCACAGCGCCACAGCCATCATCGCTCGCGACCATACGCACTTCATTCGCATCGAGAAAGACGGCGAAGTGCTTCTGAATCAACCCCTAAAAAAGCATCAAACCGAAGAGGCACCCACGAAAGACGACGAAGAGTGTGAACTCACGCTGCGCCGTGTGTTCGACTTCGCCACCACCGCGCCTCTCGAAGAAATAGAGTTTATCAAAGAAGCGCGCCGACTGAACGAGAATGCCTCGCGCGAAGCCCTGAAGGGCAACTACGGCCACTCGTTGGGCAAAACGCTGTCGCGTCCGCTCGGCAAGGGCATCATGGGCGACAGCATCTTCAGCCACATACTCTCTGCCACCTCATCGGCTTGCGATGCCCGCATGGCTGGCGCATCCATTCCCGTGATGAGCAATTCTGGATCCGGCAACCAAGGCATATCATGCACGATGCCTGTGGTGGTGTTTGCCGAAGAAAACCACAACACCGACGAGGAACTCACGCGTGCGCTCATCCTCTCACACCTCACCGCCATCTACATCAAGCAATCGCTCGGCAAACTGTCGGCACTCTGCGGCTGCGTGGTGGCGTCCACCGGATCGGCTTGCGGCATCACCTACTTGATGGGCGGCGGCTACAAGCAGGTGGCTTACTCGGTGAAGAATATGATAGCCAACCTCGCTGGCATGGTGTGCGACGGTGCGAAACCGGCTTGCGCACTGAAGGTGACCAGCGGTGTATCCACAGCGGTGCTCTCGGCTATGCTGGCTATCCAAAACCGCCACGCCACCAACGCCGAAGGCTTGATTGAGGACGATGTGGACCACTGCATACGCAACCTCACACGCATTGGCGCAAGCGGCATGAACGAGACCGACCGTATGGTGCTCGACATCATGACGCACAAATCCTGCAAATGAGAGAGGAAATCATCGACATAGGCAAACGCACTTGCCATATCATCACCACCGATAGCGAGCCACAATGTGTGCTCGTGAAGCCGCTGTGCTCCTTTGAGCGACGGCTTCTGCTTCACGAATGTGCCCTTATCGAGCAAGAGGCAGGCAAGGGATTCGCGATGTTCACTTTCGAGGTGGAGGAAGCAGAATTATGGAAAGATAGGGTGGGGGAGTTGCTCGCCTACATTGAAAATTCGCTTATCGCCGCCATAAAGGCGCGCTACGCCCATCTGCCGCTCGTGGTGGGCGGATACTCGCTCGGAGGATTTTTCGCCCTCTGGACGACCACCAAAACGCCCATTTTCGATGCCGTGGCTGCGTGCTCGCCTTCGCTGTGGATGCAAGGGTGGAAAGAATACTACGAAGCCCACCCGTCGAAGGCGAAATACATCTATATGAGTCTGGGCAAAAAGGAGGAGAAAACCAACAAAATGCCGTTCAAACTGGTGGGCGACATCTGCCGCCGTCAGCACCAGCGCCACATAGCCGAGGTGGGGGAGGACCACTGCCACCTGCAATGGCACGAAGGCGACCACTTCACCGACAGCGAACTCCGCAAAGCCAAAGGCTTCGCTTGGTGCATCACCAAAACCACAACTCACACAGATTCAACCGATTCAACAAGAAAAACACGCTAATCCCAAATTTTACATATATTTTTAGGATTATAATCCCAAAATTCATAATAAATTTGGGATTAGACAAAATTTTGGAGCGAGGTGGAATGGGTTGTTTCCAACGCTATAGCGTTTTGATGGAGCAAATAAATCCGCACCTATTTCACAAATCAAATGTGAAATAGGTGCGGATTTTTATTTGTGGGGGGCACCCTCGTGGGGGAGGGTGGTGGAAGAGATTTTAGTTTTCTTCGCCGAGGAGGTAGATGAGCATGGTGGCGTCGGTCACGTCGAGCACACCGTCGTCGTTGAGGTCGCCTATTTCCAAAGTCACGTCGCCATCACCCAAAACCGCATTGACGAGGGCTGTTACGTCTGAAGTGTTCACCACGCCGTCGCCGTTGATGTCGCCAGCGAGTGTTGGAGCGATGTATTCTACGAGGTAGTTACCTGCATTAAATTCGTAAGTTGTGTTATACTTTGTGAGTGTGCCATAACCGATAACAGAGGCTCCCACCAAAATATTTGGATCTTCGGTATAACCGTTTTTAGCATCTTTCTGATTGCGGAAGAACTGAAATTGTGGAGAATTTACTGCGCCATCGTCCGACACGTTGAATGAGATGTTTTTATACTGCGCAGAGTATGGAGTTACAATTTTGCTGACCACACCTTTCACATACACTGGAGTAGAGAGTCCCACGCCAGCATCAATCAAAGCAATTACCTGCTCCACAGTGTAGGCAGTTTCCTTAGTGTTGGCAATGGTTTTTACAGTTACAGGGCAGGTGGTTTGTGCGGTCTGACCACCATAAGTGGCTTTAACAGCAACAGAAATATTTCCCACCTCTGTGAATGTGGCTGGAGTGAACTCCCAGTTTGGAGTTACCGCTTCTGTGGTATTGTCGTCAAAAGTGGCAGTCACCACCAAGCCTTCAGGATTAAACTTGTCGCCAGTGTAATACTCTGTTTTTGCAGGGGTGCCAGTAATGGCGATAGAGGTAACCACCTTTGTGCCACCAGGAGTTTCATAAGTCACTTTAAGGTAGTTAACATAAAGGCGCTCACTCTTGCTTGTTCCCTTACAAGTAAAACGAATGCTGTTAGCCGACAATTCGTCTACAGTAAGTGTCGCATTTGCCTTGATAGCCTGAGCAGCCGATTCGTCAGCTCCATCCACGCTATAAGTGACAGATGTTGCCATCGATGATCCTAAAATAATCTGCGTGATTTTTGCACCATTCTTAGCATTGACGGTAAATAGACCACCATTTTGGTAAACGCGAATCACTCCGCTATACACAGCAGGAGGAGTAGCCGATTTCCCTTGCTCTGCCACATAGCTAATATAGTCGTCAGCGTCGGCACTGACATCTTTAAACGAAGTGAGTTCCACTTCTGCCGCAAAGGAAGTGGCTGCGGCGAAAATCGCCAAAATGAATAAAGAAAATAGTTGTTTCATAACACCAAATGTTTGATTAGTTGATATAGTTTGTTTAAAATTCTGTGTTCCTGTTATTTGTGCTATTGTCGCAATCGCGCGGCAACAGCCCTACAGTCCCCGAAATCATACTTGTGTATAGCGCACAAAGTTAATCAATATTTTTGCAAATTCCGAAAATAATCTGCATAAAAAATCAAGCAGGGCACCAACCCCAATGGTTGATGCCCTGCCGCTGTATTTTGTTGTAAGAAATTACACTTTCTGACGTGCCTTGGCTTGCACCACATTGAGCACGTGGTCGCCAAGTTTTTCCATACCGTTCACAAGGTCGATATAGAAAGCACCGAGGTCGTAGTCGTATGCGCCAGCACTGATTTGAATCAGGTTGTTGTCGCGCAGGCTGGTGCGCAGACTGTTGATTTCACTCTCTATTTCATAACTTGCCGAGATGTCGTGTCCCTCGCCTTCAGGCTTCTGCAGCGTGGTCACCATCTGCTCCAGCGATGCGAGCACCAGTTTCTCCATTTCGGAGATGTGGATGCTCTGCTCGTCGGTAAAGTGAGCCTTACACTTGGTGCGCTTGCGCGAAAGCGTGCGAGCCAAGTTGTAACAGCAGTCGCCGATACTCTCAAGGTCGTCAACCTCACGGAGCATACGCTGAATTTGGCGCTTCGACTCATCGGAAAGGCGGCCTTCGCTCACCTTCTGGAGGTAGTGCGCAATCTCATACTCCATATTGTCGGTGATGCCCTCGTATTTCTCCACCTTATGGAAGATGGCGTTGAACTCTTCTTCCTTCGAGATGCCGTGCATACTCATCACAAATTCAAAGGCTCTCATGCATCGCTTACCCATCAGTGCAACTTCCTTACGCGCTTCAAGGAGCGAAAGTTCGGCGGTAGAGAACAAGCCGGCTGAGATGTATTTCAAGCGAGGCTGATTTTCTTCTGTGTTCTTGTCGGGGAGCACCTTACACACAAGTTGCTCAATTTGCTTCACAAACCAGATAAGAATCAAAGTGTTGAACACATTGAATGCGGTGTGGAATGCGGAGAGCAAGAAGAGGTCGTTGCTCTGAATGCCCATCACATCGGTCACAAACCAGCGAACAGCATCACATGCAGGATAGAACATCAAGAGCACTACCACCACGCCAAACACATTGAAGAACATGTGGGCAAGGGCGGCACGGCGCGCTTGTGTGTTGGCTGTGAGCGAAGCCATGAATGCGGTGATGGTGGTACCGATATTCTGACCCATCGCCAAAGCGGCTGCCTGCTCGAAGCCGAAGCCCGGAATATGCATATCGAAGAGCATCAAGGTAATTGCCATAGTGGCGGCTGAGGCTTGCACAATCATAGTGACCACTGCACCCACCAGCACAAAGAGCAGAATGGTGCCGAACGAGTCAACAGGCATCGTAGCGAGCATATTTGCCACAATTTCGCCCATATTCAAGTCGGTGGCAGAGTTTTGCAAGAACGACAGACCCATGAACAGGAATGAGAAGCCAAACACAAATTCGCCCACGCTCTTGCGCTTGCTGTTGCCAGAGAAAATGAGCGGCATACCTATGGCAAGCATTGGAATGGCAAAGGCGGCAATATTCACCTTGAATCCCACAGCCGAGATAATCCATGCTGTGACCGTAGTACCGATGTTGGCACCCATAATCACACCGATTGACTGGGTGAGCGACATCAATCCAGCATTAACGAACGACACCACCATCACAGTAGTGGCCGACGACGACTGGATAAGCGCAGTAATAAAAATACCGGTAAAAACACCCATCACACGATTTTTGGTCATAGCAGCCAAAATAGCGCGCAAGCGTTCACCGGCGAATTTTTCAAGTCCCTCGCTCATAATTTTCATTCCGTAAAGGAACAGGGCGAGCGAACCCAAAAGAGAAAATACGTTGATTAATGTATCCATATTCCGCAGAATATCTTCAAATTATAAAAATTATGTTACAAATTTAATATATTTTCAGATATTCCACCCTATAAACACCCAACAAAACGCAAAAAAAGCAATGCAACACGTTGCACAACCGAGAAATTACGATTCAGAAGTGAAGAAGTTAAGGAGTTAAAGAAGTTAAGACGACACCATCGCCTGTCGGACTTGTCAGACCAGTCCGACTCGTCAGACAAAAAAACCTGTTGACTCGTTGACTCCCTAACTTCTTTCCCCGTCCTTTTGGCGGATTTCCACTCGGCGGATTTTGCCGCTGATGGTTTTGGGGAGTTCGTGCACGAATTGAATCACGCGAGGGTATTTGTAGGGGGCGGTGGTGCGCTTCACAAAGTCTTGAATGTCCTTCACCAGCGCTGGCACCTCCTTGCCACGGTATTCCACATCGTATTCAATGCCTGGGGTGTCGGCAAATTCCTTGCTGAGCACCACGGTGGCTTTCACTGCCATACCACGCACCTCGTCGGGCACGCCAGTCACGGCGCACTCCACCACAGCCTCGTGCTTCATCAGCGCATTTTCCACCTCGAATGGACCAATGCGATAGCCCGACGACTTGATTACATCGTCTTTGCGGCCCACAAACCAATAGTAGCCGTCTTCGTCACGCCAAGCGATGTCGCCAGTGTGGTAAATGCCGTCGTGGAAATTCTTGTGGGTGAGTTCTGGGTCGCGGTAGTAGCCGAGGAACAGTCCTTCGGGGCGGCGACCGTGGGTGCGTATGATGATTTCGCCCTGCTGACCGTCTTCAGCCACCTGTCCATCGGCGGTGATGAGGTCGATGTCGTAGCCAGGATTTGGCTTGCCCATTGAGCCCGGACGTGGCTCAATCCATGGATAGGTGCCCACGGTGGCGGTGGTTTCGGTCTGTCCGAACGCCTCGTGGAGTTTGATGCCGGTAAGTTCATACCAGCGTTCAAACACGTTAGGGTTGAGCGCTTCGCCTGCGTTGGTGCAATATTTGAGCGATGAAATATCGTATTTCTTCACATCTTCACGGATAAGGAAGCGATACACGGTGGGAGGTGCGCAAAACGAGGTGATATGGAACTTGTGAATCATCTCCAGCACATCCACTGGGTGGAACTTCTCGAAGTCGTAAACAAACACGTTGGCGCCCACAATCCATTGGCCATAGTATTTGCCCCACACAGCCTTGCCCCAACCGGTGTCGGCAAGGGTGAAGTGCAGACTGTTCTCGTCGAGGTTGTGCCAATACTTTGCCGTGATGATATGCCCCAGCGGATAGCGGAAATCGTGAGCCACCATTTTAGGCTCGCCGCTGGTGCCGCTGGTGAAGTACATGAGCGAGATGTCGCCTGGCTCGTTCACCACCTCTGGGCGCACGAATGGCGGTGCACTCTCGATGCCGGCGTTGAAGTCGCACCAGCCCTCTGGCACTTTCGGACCGATGGAGATATAGTTTTTCACCGATGGGCAATCGGGGGCAGCCTTTTGGATATGGTCGAGCACCACATCGTCGCCCACAGCCACGATGGCACGGATAGAAGCCGACTGGCAACGATAGACGATATCTTCGTCGGTAAGCAAGTGGGTGGCAGGGATAGCCACAGCACCGAGTTTATGGAGTGCAGTGATGGCAAACCAGAATTGGTAGCGACGCTTCATTATCAGCATCACCATATCGCCACGGCCTATGCCCAACTGCTGGAAATATGCCGCGGTCTTGTCGCTCTCGCGCTTGATGTCGGCAAACGTGAACTGCTTCACATCGCCAGCCTCGTTGGTCCAAAGCAGGGCTTTGCGGTCGGGCTCAATGCGCGCCCATTCGTCCACCACATCGTAGGCGAAATTGAATCCCGGTAAATCTTTGATGTGGAAATTCTGCATAAAGTCGTCGTACGACTCGAAATCCACTTTATCTAAAAATCGTTCTAACATAATAATCTAAAAAAAGCGTTTGTGTGATGTTGTGTTATTTGGGTGAACACTCCGAAATGTGCTAAAAGCGGCTCCACCATAGCGTAGGGACATGCCTTGGCATGTTGGCAATGGATGCTGTAGGAAGTGGCGGTTGAAACATGCCGAAGGCATGTCCCTACGTTATGACGTTATCGCATTTCCATCACAGCCTCATTGCAGATTGGAGCATCACCGTGTGTTAATTAGAGTTACTCGCTTGCGATAAGCGACAGGAACACGAGGGGTTTCCCATCGAGCGCTTGCATGTAGTGGGGGAGCTGGGCGTTGAAAGTAACGCTGTCGCCGGGATTAAGCACCAGCGTTTTGCCGCCGATGTGCAGTTCTTCTCTGCCCGAAAGCACATAGTTGAACTCCTGACCAGAGTGTGTGTTGGGTTTGGCGATGGCATTGTCGTTAGGTTCCAGCGTCACCAAAAACGGGTGCATGATGCGGTCGGTGAATCCTTCGGCAAGCGATTCGTAACTGTAAGCCTTCGAACGCTCCACGCGCGGTCCCTTACCTGCGCGGGTCACATAGTAAGAACTCATGCGTGGCGATGTGCCGAACAGCAATTCAGGCACCTGCACACCATAGATGGAGGCGAGATTTTGAATAAAACTAATGGGAATGTCGAAATCACCGCTTTCGTAATTGCGATAAGTTTCCACTTCTATTCCACAAGCATCCGCCACCTGTTCGGGCGTGAGTTCAAGCGCATCGCGCAAGCCCACAAGCCGGCTCGCCACTTGCTGAATATTTTCTCTTTCACTCATAAATCGTAATATGTTAATTATTGTCTAAATGTTCCACACGCCGTAGCGCATCGTTGCAAATATAAACAAATTAGAAAATAATTGTATCGGTTTTTTGAAAAAAATGCACGTTTTGCCACACTATCGTGAAATGTGTGCAAAACATTGCACACCGCTGTGGCAAAACGTGCAAGAAAAAAATGTAATTTTTTGTATATTTTTTCTCCGAGGCGTGTGGGGTGAGCACTCGGAGAACTCAGAGCAATCGTCTTAACTTCTTAACTTCTTTAACTTCTTAACTTCTAATAAAAAAACTATTCCTTCAGCAGGCGGCTGAGCAATGGGAGCAATTCGCCAGCCATGATTTCGTGCTGGCGTGCCGATGGGTGCCAACTGCCGCCGTAACCGAAGGTGCCGTCTTGCAGGGTCATATCGAAGCGGTAGGTGGCAAGACCTTGTTCGGTGAACTCCTTTTGCAGTTCATCGAGCACACGGATTTGCTCCTTCAGATATTCACCCCACAGCATCGGACCAGTAAGCATCACAATCTTGGCTTGTGGCTGCACCTCATGCAAATGCAGGATAAATTTGCGATACGCCTTCTTGTAGAGGTTGATGTCGTGATTCTTGGTGCTCAAGTCGTTGGTGCCGAGGTTCACACAAATCACTTCGGGGCGGAACTTGCTGTGGTCCCAGAGTTGCGAAGCGTCGTCGAAGCAGGTGTAGTCGTACCATTTGCTCATATTGTCGGCATCGCCGCCGCGCTTGCCGTTGTAGTTGCGATACACGCCTATGCCCGAACGAGCCGTGCAGTGTTCCTCGGCGTCGAGCATACGGCACAGCAGCGAAGCGTAGGTGAGATAGTGGTTTTCGGTGGAGTCGGCAAAACCGCATTTACGGTTCAAACTCTCATTGCCATAGCCACAAGTGATGGAATTGCCCACAAACTCGATGCGATGCTTGGGTCGCTTGGGTGGTGCCACCAATTTAGTGTCGCCCTCCAGAATGAAGCCACGAAATTCGGGACGTTTGGCATAGCCCTCGTAGCAGAGGTAAACGCGCACGGTATGGGGCAGTGCGGTGGGCAGACCGCTCGCAAGGGTAATCACCGAGTCGGCGGGGGAGAAATAGATTTTGCGTACAGGCAAATTATCCACAGCCACCACAAAATAGCCACTGCCGGGCTTCGCCTTCATCGCCAGCCCCGTACCCTCAAAATTGGCGGCAATCTGCACGCCGGGGTACACAAAGCGCACACGCTCCGGATTACTGAGATTCACACGACCAGTGTATTGAATCTTCTCATTGGTAGGGCTCACATGCACCGCAGCAGCAGCCGAAACCGCAAACCAAGCAGCCAAAGCCCAAAAAACCATCTTCATCATCCAAATCATTTTAAAATTCAAGGCAAATATAGCACAAAAAAAGCACTCAAATATGGACAGAAACAGAAAAAGAAAATGCCTCACACAACAAAATATCAACAAAAGTCGGATAACAATACAACAATCAGGGAGTTAACCTAAAAACACACACCCATCAAACCAAAAGTTCCGCCTGAAAAGTGTGATTTTTTACAAAAGTTCCGACTTAAAAATGTAAAATTCTACAAAAGTTCCGCCTTAAAAGTGTAAAATAGCGCCAATCTCGTCTTCGAAATATCGAGTTTTCGAATCTTCGAATTTTCGACTTATTGCCCCGCAGCCTCGTTGACCTGTTGACTTGTTGACTTGTTGACTTCCCCGAATCAACTGATGCCTTTGAGCATGGTCATGATGTTGTGGTTTTTGTTGCGGTTGTTGAGGAGTTGTTCGATTTCGGTAATTTCGCTTGTGGCTTGCAAGCGTTGAGCGAGTGGGAGGAGCGAGTTGAGGAGCTGCTCGGCGGCTGCTCGGCGATTCACAAGACGGATAAGCGCCTTCGCCAAGGCAATCGACAGCGTGAGTTCGCGTTCGCCCATGGTGTTGCTGAGTTTCTTTTGGTAGCGCAAACACTTGGTGTAGAATTTCACTGCTCCGCGCGCATTACCCATCTTCAGAAGCAAATCGCCCTCATTCTTAAGCGATTCAATCAAGTTTTCAAGCGCTTCCTTCGTTTTTTCCTCGCCGCCCTCATTAAGCATGGCGGTGTATAGTTCCGTGGTCTGCTGATAGTGGGCAAGGATATTCATCTGGTTAGTGCGGTTTTTGTAGATGCTTGTGGAAGCCTCCACTGCGTGCAGCAACATTGCCGAGAATCGGGTGTTGTTGCGCTTCACCAGACGCTCCAGGAGTTTTTGCGCCTTGGTCAACTCCTTCACGGCGCGACTATTGTCGTCGGTTTGGCTGTGCACAATGGCAAGGTTATAGAGCAGCGATGCCAGAATGGCGAGGAAATCCTCGTGGCGCTTATTGGTCACCTCCACCATCACATTCAAGGCATTTTCTGCCGAACCCAATGCCAAAATATAATCGTCACTTTTAATGAAAATGGTCATTCTCACCAGCCACAGCCAACTGTGGTAGAGGCGAGGCCATTCGTCCACACCGTCGTCAAACACCGCATTGTCGATACACGTTGCCGCTTCGCTGTCGTGTCCTTGACACATGAGTTGGCGCACCCACCATACAGTCAAGTCTTGTCGCTGCTGCGTGTTGAGCGAGGTGAAATCGGGTTCTTTTCCAGAATGCTCAAGTGCTGTGGTGAGCGCAGTGATGTCGGTCTGGAACGCAGGTGTTGAAACGTCGATAAGCAGTTGGTCCATATCAGTAATTATTCGTCAGTTGTTGCTTCGTTGATAGCTTGTTGCATTTTTAATGCCATTTTCGCGTCGATGCAGTTGGTTTCGCCCGAAGCGTTGTCGGCAAGCAAGAAAGCAGTGTTCACGATTTTCTGCATCGTGTCGTGGTCAATAGTGCGCATTTGTTCGGCGGTGATGCCCTCCGAAAGCAGTGCGCAAATCACGCCAGCGGTAAAGCCCGACTGCCACCCAAGCCAGTTAAGGCTCTGTGGGGTAGGGCAACGGAATTGCCAATGCTCTTTTCCCACGAAAGCATCGACTCCGCCATCGGCACCGATGTGGATAAAGCATGGGCAATAGTATTCAAAATGATTGTGATACGCCTTTTCGGCACTTTCGCCGGGGAAAATATCAGCCAAATCACGCTCGTGCGCCACCACGATGCTCGACAGTTCGAGGTTTTCAAGAATGGCGGTGAGCACGCGTGTGATGCGGAAGTTGATACCGTGCTGGAATCCCGGCAAATACACCATCACCGCCTTGCGCTCTGCGGCGTACGACAGCAGTTCGTACACACGCTCACGCTGTGGCTGTGCGATGGAATAAAGCGAACCAAACAGCACGATGTCGCCCTCGTCGATGCGAGGCCACACCACATCGAAGCGGTCGGCATCAGGATATACCCCATAGTTCACAATCTTATCGTTTCCATCTTCGCCGAGGAAGATGGCGGAAAGCTGGGTAGAGCCATCTGTGTAGCGGTCGATAGAAGTGGTGGCTACCTGATGGCGATTGAAGAAATCCACGATGATGTCGCCCACACTGTCGGTGCAACATTCGCTGCAAAATGTGACAGGCGTGCCTGTCATGCCCAGTGACGCTGTGGCATTGGCAATGCGTCCACCCACCATCGCCTTAATGGGCTGGCCATTGCGATAAAGGGTGTCGAGAACTGATTCTCCGATTGCAATAATTTTACGCATAGATGTGTTTTTTGTTTACAGTTGTCGTCTGTCGGCACTGGTGCACAGAGCATCGGCTCTATTGGCGGCTCTTCTCGCCGAGGTAGCCTCCGTGGTGACGAAGGGCGTATTGCTGGCGCGAGAATTGAGTCACCTTCATGGTGTTCACCACGAGCACATCGCCCATCACGGTCATCATTGTGGTGGAGGTGGTGGGAGTAAGTCCTAACGGACATACTTCGGGTGCGCCGCTTGTAGGCAGACAAATATCGCTAACTTTAGCGAGAGGACTGTCGGCATTGCCAGTGATCACGATGAAGCGCAGTTCGGGATAGAGGTCCTTTGCGAGCTGCACCAGTGCCACGATTTCGTTGGTCTTGCCAGAGTTGGAGAGCAGCAGCATCACATCGTGTGGCTGAAGAATGCCAAGGTCGCCATGTTGCGCCTCGCTGGGGTGAAGAAACACGGCAGGAATACCGGTTGAGCAGAATGTGGTGGCAATGTTTTCGGCAATTTGCCCACATTTGCCCATTCCAGAAGTCACGAGTTTACCACCATTGTTTTTGGCCTCCACTATCAATTTGATAGCATCTTCGTAGCCGTCAGTTACGGGAATATTTTCTATCGCGCGGCTTTCAGCTGCGAGAATTTCTCTCATTGATTGCTTAATGTCGATCATGTCTTCGCTTAAAATAGTGCTTGAAGTTTAGTACTTGTGCAAAGGTAGTTATTTGCGATTGATTTTTTGTGATAATTCCCCCACAATTTCCACCTCAGCCCCAAAATTTTTGTTTTGAAGTCAACGAGTCAACAGGTCAACAAGCCTACAAGTGGGGGCTATGATTGAAATTTCGATTTTTCGAATTCTCAAAATTTCGAATTTCGATTTTTTGAAGAATCGCCTCGTTGCCCTGTCGCCTCGTTGACTTGTTGACCTGTTGACTCGTAGACCTGTTGACTCGTAGACTTTTTCCACAGGAAAGCAATTTTTTGGAATAATATGATTATCTTTGCGTTTACAAACAAATGACATAAACAACTATGAGTAAAACGTTTAATTTGTATTGTGATGAGAGCACCCACTTAATTCACGATGGTCATCCATATATGCTGTTGAGCTATATTAGCATTGCATACCCTCAAATAAGACTGGCTAAAGAAGAAATAAAAGCCATTAAAAGAAAATTCAACTATACTGAAGAACTAAAATGGACAAATGTTCATAGTGCCACTTATAAAGTTTATGCGGAACTAGTAGATTGGTTTTTTATGAATGATTTAGAGTTTAGGGCTGTGGTGGTTGATAAATCCCAAATCGATGAAAAAAGAGCCGACTATTCTTTTAATGATTTCTATTTTAGAATGTATTTTCAATTGCTTCATACGAAAGTTGATTTTCAAAACAGATACAATGTGTTTTTAGACATCAAAGATACTTGTAGTGGCGAAAAGTAAAGAAAACTTACATTTACGACATGAAGGAAGAATATGTGATTGTGCTGGAGCAGCAACGGTCAAAAGCATTCTATCTTCTCACGGCATATCATCTGAATAAAGAATATGGCAAAAAAGCACTTGAAAAGAAGATGAAGAAAAGGATAGAACCACCACTATAAAAAACGCAAGACCCGAGATGCATCTAATGGCAGTCGGGTCTCGAAACTCTTTCTATTTGTAGATGAGCACTGCAAAATTACAACGAATGTTACTCTTTTCCAAGGGGAAGTGATACCAATCTTTGATTTTTTAACATTATATAAGTAACAAGTAAGTAACTTCTCTCTTTTTTATTCACCATTTTGATTTCTAACTTACTATTTCAATTTTTTGGAATAATATGATTATCTTTGTGGAATAATCAAACTTGTAACTACTTTTTTATAAATATTTCATTCATGGACAACGAACTGAGAATTTACTGCACCAATATCGGTGAATATGTTGATGTAGAAGGTGGCGAAACTCTGCAACATGTGTATGAGCGCATTAAAGGTCGCATAAAAATTCGCCCTATCAGCGTAATGGTCAATAACCGCGATAAGCATCTCGCCTATCCGCTATATGGCCCTAAGCATGTGGAATTTATCGACCGCAACACCATATCGGGTCGCCGCACCTACACTCGCTCGTTGGTCATGATTCTCCATAAGGCCACCAAGGACTTGTTCCCCGAAGAACGCCTGGTGGTGCCTCACGCTATCGGCAAGGGCTATTTCTGCACCTTTAAGCACAACCATTCGCGCGTGGACGGTGCCACGGTGAAGGCGCTGAAACAGCGCATGAAGGAGATTATCGCTGCCGATATGCCGTTCATTCGCCACGAACGCCCCACCGTGGAGGTGCTCGACATGTTCCGCAAGCAAGGCATGAACGACAAGGTGCGCTTCCTCTCCTACTCGAAGCAACTCTACACCGTGTTCTACGAACTCGACAATATCATCGACAGTTTCCAAGGTCCGTTGGCCCCCAGCACTGGTCAAATCGACACTTTCGACCTTGTGCCTTATAAAGACGGTATGCTACTGCTGCTGCCCGACCCCGACAACCCATCGGTGCCAGCCAAGGCAGGTAAGCACGAGAAAATCTACAATGCGTTTATGGAGCGCAAGGTGATTAACCACATCATCAAGGTGAGCGATGTGAGCGAACTCAACAAGGCGATTAAGGCTAAACGCGTGGCTGAAATCATCAACATTGCCGAAACTATCCACTCACAAGAACTCGGAGCCATTGCCTCGCAAATTGCCGACCGATTCAAACGTGGCGGTGCGCGCATCGTGCTGATTGCAGGACCGTCGTCGAGCGGTAAGACCACTTCCGCCAAGCGTCTTTGCACCCACCTCGTGACCAAGTTCCTGCGTCCGAAGATGATTTCGCTCGACAATTATTTCGTGAACCGTGCAGATACTCCACTCGACGAAAACGGAGAATACGATTTCGAGAATCTCCACACCGTGGACCTCGAACTCTTCAACCACGATATGAAGGCTCTGCTTGAAGGAAAAGAGGTGAAAATGCCTACCTATAACTTCGAGACCGGCAAACGCGAGTTCCGTGGCAACACGCTGCGCCTTGAGGAAGATAATGTGCTGCTGCTTGAAGGTTTGCACTGCCTCAATCCCGAACTCACGAAGTTTATTCCTGACGACCAGAAGTTCCGCATCTATGTGTCGGCTTTGGCAACACTCAATATCGACGACCACAACTGGATTTCCACCAGCGACAGCCGCTTGCTCCGCTGCATCGTGCGCGACTACAAGAGCCGTGGCTACAGTGCGCAGGAAACCATCAACCGCTGGCCTCGTGTGCGCAAAGGCGAGGAAAAATGGATTTTCCCATACCAGGAAAACGCCGATGCCATCTTCAACTCAAGCATCGTGTGTGAACTGGCAGTGATGAAGCAATACGCACTCCCAATCTTGGAACAGGTGGCGGCAAATGTGCCAGAGCACTCCGAGGCTCACCGTCTGCTCATGTTCTTGCAGTGCTTCGAGCCAATCAGTTCGCGCGACGTGCCAAGAACCAGCCTCCTGCGCGAATTCATGGGCGGCGGAGCATATTAAGTTAGAGATTAGAAGTTAGAGATTAGAAGTTAGAAATTAGAAGTTAGAAATTAGAGATTAGAAATTAGAGATTAGATAGATATTAGAGCACTCGGAGCACCCAGATTACTCCGAGTGTTCCGATTTTATAAGTCCACACCTTCGGGAAAGGGGATTATTCATTTAGGATGAATTGCATTTGTTGGCCGTCTTTGGTGCGGGTGAAGGTGCCGCGCACCACATCGCCTTCCCTGTCGCCCTCAAACACGCCAGTCACCAAACCTTGTCGCGGTTCGCGCTCTTGGATAAATATGTGTCCGTCGGAGGAATAAGTGCCGTCAATGTCCATACTATAGCCATGTTTGGTGTAGGTGTATTGCCCCGAAATATTGCCATCAGCATCCACATAAATATCCATTGCGATAGGGTATTGGCTAATGTTGCCAAGCAAGTGATGCTGCCCGGTATATCCCTTGTCTTCTTGCGCAGGTTGCTCTTCCGTGCTCTCTGTGTAGGTTTCTTGAATAGGCTCTTGTTGCTTTTTGTGATTGGAATACACGATGTAGCCCACAGCGGCAAGTGCCACCACCACTGCCAAAACCAGTGCCACAATCAATCCAACGTTAGCACCTTTCTTTTGGGGAACAGCAGAGGGCGCAGGAGTTGGCACAGGAAAAATCTGCGCCAAAGCAGGAATTTGCCCAGCAGGAACCCAACCAGTCATGCCTTTTGTCCAAACCAATGTGTTGGGGGAAATCAATCCTCGCAACTGATTGATGCCGAATGGCCCTTGTCGCTTGCCAGCAGCATCAACATAATAAAAACCTTCTTCCATATCTTATATTTTTTTAAAACCTTTCTCTCTCCGAATCATCGAATTCTCGAAATCTCGAATCACCTACTCGTTGACTCGTTGACCTGTTGACCTGTTGACTCGTTGACTTTAACCGGCTCAATGTGGAGCATGATGTGGGTGCCGGCGCCAAATTCGGCACGCAGGGCTTGCTCAATGCGTGTGGCGTGGTGGTGCGACTCTTCGAGGGTGATGTCGCCAGGCAGGCGCAGGTGCATCTCAACGGCTATGATGCTACCGATGCGACGCGTGTGCAGGTGGTGAATGTCGGTCACCAACTTATCCTGATACACAATGCTCTCGATTTTGTCTTCAGTGGCTTTTGGAAGGCTCTCCTCAAGCAGTTCGCCAGAGGCTTGACGCAGCAATCGGAATGCCGCTATCAAAATCATAATGCTCACCACCACCGAGGCTATAGGGTCGAGCACCGCCCAACTCTTGCCAAGCAGCACGGCTCCACCAATACCGATAGAGGTACCGACCGACGACATGGCATCGGAGCGATGATGCCATGCGTTGGCTTCAAGTGCTTGTGAATTAACGTCTAATGCCACTTTTTTAGTGATACGAAACACCCATTCTTTCAGCGCCACGCTCAGCACGGCAGCCACCAGTGCGATAACGCCAGGTTGCTCCAACTGTTCGCCTTTTGCGACTTGGATAATCTTCTCCACGCCGCCCCAACCGAGCAGCACAGCCACCACCACCAGCGAAAGCACTGAAAATATACGTGTTTTTGGGGGATTTTTGAGGGCAAGGGGCGTT